>Ga0210059_1001888_pt1 | contig 32161 bp, 22 predicted proteins | sample Ectturendosymbi2_FD_188042 | JGI IMG/M metagenome (GOLD analysis project Ga0210059, IMG submission 188042) | Ecteinascidia turbinata endosymbiont from Florida, USA - Sample 2 (SPAdes) (version 2) | ecosystem: Host-associated > Tunicates > Ascidians > Unclassified | place: Key West, Florida... | reverse complement strand
GGGGGGGGGGGGGAAATTGCGCGGTTTGCCTGTTCCTAGTTGCGTCCCTGTGCCTGGCATGGACTCTCTTCACCTGACGTAGATGCCGTACAGTATACTTGACTCCCTCAGTGCACAATTATTAAAACACATAAATGAAATTCCTTCTTTTTCCAAAGTTTTCAAGTGATTCAGTTACTCATCAACTTTCACATACTAAAACACGAAGTTACTAGAAACAACAGTTGGTTGATTTTATATATATTTAATGTGTGTTCTATGGCAGAATAAACTTTCATTGATACATTCACTAACAAGAAAGTGTAATTGCATTAAATATTGTTAAAAATGTCAAAGCTTTTTTGCCCAAATTTTTTTAGATTTTGCCCAAATTCTGTGGGTGCGGTTGCACCCCCAGCTCCTACACCACTGCTCTGATTGTAGGCTACTGTATATTTGCTTGTTCTAAGTTTCTGTTGCTCGCAGGGAGATCCCCACTTCATTGTTGAACTTCACCAAGGTCTAAGGGCTTGCTTCACATGGGGTGGAACTCCTGGAAAGGCAAGTAGCCTATATAGTTGGCGTGAGTTTGCAAACCAGCTGTATGAACCTGCTGTACAATGTGTGAATTCTAATACGACAAAAACACAAAATATTTTTTTTAGGTCACAAATATTCCACATTTCTACGCCTCTAAAGCCAAGGCGAAATTGTACTTGCAATGTGCAAAAATGTATGTTTGCACCTGTAATTACTTTGACCGCTTGCTTGTAGAACTACAACCTGCTTGAAGACTTTGACAACAACATCACCGTGCATGGATTGGTAGCAAAAGCACCATCGCGACCATCAAAAGGGAAAAACAAACACATGTGTGACGACAAGCTTCCCCAAACCTACTTTTCACAGTTTGCTTTTCATTACAAAAAAATTGCTTTTGTGGTGAGTATAACCCGGTAAACCCCTACAAAAAGGAATAGCGTGTGAAAAAACATGTGGCAACTCTGGTTGAAGTTTTGCTCAATGTATTCTTAAAAAACAAACCGTTTGAACTGTCGTCAAAACGGCAGAAGGTTGTCATTGAAGTTTCAGTTTTTATGATAGATGTGTAGTAGTTATCAGACTTCGTGCACAGCCCATTATTTTTGGATGCAGTCCGGAAATGGCCATAGATAGAGAGCAAGTTAACTGTGTAGATGCTATTTTGTTTACAATAGGTAACACCTCACAACGTTACTGTGTACAACAGTTCTGATGGTAAACAAATCCGTATGTCTTTCCTATGCGCATCGGATGAAGAGATAGCGCTGGAAGGTCCTCTGACTCGAATAAGGATCTATGACATTAGCCGAACTCATTCTATGATAAATGTCACATTCAAAGGACTTTTAACTTTCATAGTAAGTTGCAAGCAAAGAAAAAGTTATTGTTGTCTTTGATAAATATGAAATATCTTTATTGCAAATGTTGCTCGTTTTGATGGAACAGTTCTTCTTGGACAATACAGATGCATGCAGTTATCTGTAGACTAGAGAAATAAAATTATTAAAAATTTAACTTATAAAGATGAAAAAAGATTTTTTAAAGTGAGTAATGGTACTTCTAAAACACTTGCAAGTTATGTTGATTCGACGTTATGATCAAAGTATGGCTTGCTTTTCTGCCAAAACAATGCTTTAAGTGGTTGAAACACCGTTTGACAGCCAGGGTCACCTCCAGTGGCAGTTGGTTCCATCTTGCTCAATATGAGCAATAATAGTAAAATGAATAGTAACCAGAGGCGTAACGAGGGGGACAAGCAAGGGGGGCACAATTCCCCGGGCGCCGAGTCAATAGGGGGGGCGCCGAAAAGTCCCAACAATGTCACAAGCACTTTCATCAATACAGTACATTTGCTTCCGAAAGACCTCAGTTTCGAACATGGGGGCGCCAAACTTGCTTCTTGCCCCGGGCGCCATCTAACCTCGTTACGCCCCTGATAGTAACAATAGTAAATAAATAGTAACAATGGAAAAGAAATAGCAACAAATGAGTAAAAGATAGTGGGCAGTGATTCCCGAATTTTTTGATAGCCTCCATCCACCAAAGTTATCAACACAGGGAGATGATCAAATTTTAACATATTCTCTGCACATCCAGCTATTGCAAATGCAATGCACAAAACTCCGCTCGCAGTCTATATCTACTGCGATATTGCAGTTGACTGCATCGCCTTGAACTACTGAGGCAAGCACAAGAAAAAGAAGGCAATTCGGGGCATTAACTAACAGGAAAGCAACCAACAGCAACAGAGCTCCCTCACTGAGTTCACTCTACAACTACTAGGTTGCACTATCATTATATAGGGATAAGAGAATTACGATAATTCGCTTGTGGTGACTATCACAGTGACTTGTTATTCATGGGCACCAGCTAGCGGTGACCATTATTTACATGTGGCGCCATCTTCTGGCCGCCACAGCTACCATCGATCTGGAACCGAAAATAGGGACGGCTGAGGAAAATGTGATTTTATTAACTAAAAAGAAAGCAATTGTTTCTGTTTGCACGACCAACGTCCGATCATATGTTTGCCTATTTATCTCCAGGAACCATTTGCTTCAACAATGTCTTATTCTCGACTTCCTTCACGGAATCATCATGGAAAACGTCTTTTCGCTTGCTTATTTCATGAAACAATTAATCACTAAAACGTCGCTACAAAACCAGCTTTCGTAAGAGTCCTAACCAGAGTAGACAGCTCACAGTTATAACAATGCCTGATAGTGCGTTACGTCTCTGTGCTGCAAGATTACACTTCTTTTATGCAGGGTTGATAAAAATCATGATTAAAAAAAAATAAAAAAATCGGGTTTTTTAATTTAAACCAGATTTTTTAAATTTAAATCAGATTGTTTTGATTTTTATGATTTTTTTGATTTAATGTGCAGAGGGTGGCCACCTAACACTTGCAATCTTTAATTTTGAAGAGCTTGTTTTAATACAACTTTTTGTGCTTTGTTTCTTAGAACAGGAACAAGAATTCAGCTGAATTTTCATTCAAGCTAACTTTGCACTTACGCATCATGCTTAAAGCAAATCAGTTCATAACACCAGTACCGGTGTGAAGAACGAAATGTTTATTGGAATGACAATACTCGAATCACCAGTTCATCAACTTCATTAACACTTATGGCATGAATAAACTTGTAGAAAATACAAGCTTCCCAGCCTTCTTGGTGCGAAGTCCACTGTCAAAATTGATTTTTGTAACACAACTTTCACTAGTTCAGCGTCTGCAAAAGTATAACTTAACATGCATAAAATGGTAAAAACCTTGTATAGCCTATGTGTTATTATGAATCTGAATCAAAAATATCTTCTAAAACTACTATTCTACAGTCAATAGCCTACATATATGCTGGAATTTATATGTAAGTTTTACTTTGTGCCAGGCCCGTAGCCATGGAGGCATGCAGGGGCAGTGCCCCTAAATTTTTTTGTTCCGAAATTTTATTATGCCCAGAAACGTTTGTATTAAACAGATACCGCAATGAAAACAAAAATTTTGCTCCCACTAGCAGTTTATGTTGCCCTCCTAACATCAAAACCTTGTTACATGCCTGCTTTATGCGAGCCTACACGTCCAAACAACTGAAACAAGTGACATTCTGACTTCTGAGTCTGCACTACAAACATTAATGATTTCAGTCCACATATATCATTTTTTGCAGTTAGTTGACATGGAATCTGTGACGTCACAGTTGCTATGATTGAAAAACTTAATTGCTTTTATAACTTGTGTTGCAATGAGTCTCTGCCTTCTTTAATAGTAATTGAAACCAATTAGATGCGTCATACAAATTGATTTGTATGTAATCAGAGAAAGCTTCAAAACTGCATATTATTTTCGTTTGATTTTTTTGTTTTATTACTGATTTAAATGAATGATTTCAATCAATCAACCCTGACTAGAAATAGCTGAACTTTCATTCAAAGTTTTTTGCGCTTATGCAATATCCCTTAATGTAAATAAGTTCATAACACCGACAGTATTGCTGTACGAAATGAAATATTTATTGAAATGCCGATAGTGAAACTTCCATGTTAGTAATTTCATTGACACTCATGGCATACATGCATGCATAAAATGTTAAAAACATATAATAATAATATACGTACATGTTTCATGAATCAAAAATATGTTATATAACTATTTTTACAGTCAACAGCCTTCATATTTGATGGAATTTAAATGCAACTTTCACTTTATGCCAGTCTACACTTTTAAACTTGTGGCATTCTAACAGTAATGACTTCTGAATCTGCAAGGCTTAATGATTTCAGTCCGCATGTCATTTTGCATAACATAGAATCTGTGACTTCACAGTTGCTATGATTGATAAAACTTCAAGTGGCTTCAACTTGTGTCATCATACCAACTCTTTGGCTTCTACACTAAGATTGTATAGGCGATGTGAAAACCTATTAGAATGCTAATTAAATGTGTCAGAGACATCACACAAAGCTCTATAACGACATGATTGTTTATTTTTATTGCTTGATTTAAATCACTGATTTAAATCAATCAACCCTGCTTTTATAACATCAAAAACTTTGATTACTTTACAAAATGTTTACGATGAGATAGAAATGGTCTGTATCTATGTCTATCAGATATTGCTAATTTATAATTGTTATGCAACAGAAAATAAGGACGCAAGTCACAACTAAGGACATTTCTTAGAAATAACGACAGTAATATTTCCTAAGACGTAGCAGCCTACTGCAAAATAAGGGCAAATCTCGGACGGCATGGTAGCCCTGCCTATATCGTTCTTGCCAACAGCACAGCGTGTTCAACAGGTAAACCTGCATCGAGTTCGAGACAGACCGTTACTTCATCAAATGAACCCTATGGGTGACCATTTGGATTTAGTCGTGGAAGGGGCGGAGCGATTGTCATCACGATCCGAAGGATTGTTTGGCGGTTTTCTGGCAGATACACTACAACGCGACTTTAAAAAAGCGACTATTATAGATGAAAACGATCAACCGGTTTTGAAATATGGGTAAGTGAAATGGAAGCAGTACCCAGCAGCATATAAGCGCTTAAATAGTTTTGAAAAACAAGTCGAAGGAGATTTTGTTCATAAAAAGTTTTGCAGTATTTCTGGTGGAAACCATTTTGTTCGTTACATTGACAAGAGTTGGGCTTAAATATCCAATAAGACTTGTTTGAAGAGCTTGCTATACTTTTATTTGTCCGTAGCCTGGGATAGACTCACATACTCAAAGAACTTGAAATACTTTACAACGAAAAAACCTGTATATTCATTGAAATCTGATTGTAGTCCGAGCAGTTATGATCGAATGGAAACTACAAAACAAGTGTTTTAGCAGCTTAAAATCATTTGCTATTTTTAATCTAAGTGGTCTATACCCTATACTTGGTTATCACGATATGCGCAGAAGTTTGACAATACTGTTTTTACGTATTACAGCCGTTGGCGTCTTCAAGCTACAGTAGGTTTAAAAAAAGTTGTATTTTATAGCCTTTGGTGTCTAATGCCATTCAACCTGGTGTTCGTATTTTTTATTGTTCTTTGACCAGGAAAACCAGTTTATCTCCCTTTTGGCATTTCCTTCAGAACTGACGGTAGCAGATAAAAGTTCAAATCTGAAAATTTGCCCAAGTATCACATGCATTCCCAAAACCTTGGTCGTCCGCAGGGGGACAAAACAGGCACTTGCTCACCTGGAAATGGGACTAAGAAGCAAGATTTTCAAGAAAACCTGACGTCAGCAGCTTAATACCCATTGATTGACTTTGCCCTTGCAATGAGTTTATTTTCCGGAATGACACTCACACTGCACAAAAGTCAGGTTCACTGTTCTGATGTCACGCAGTGGTGAGCTTGCAATTCACTCATGTTCGCTTTGCCTGCAGACGCAGGTTGCCACACTTGCGAGCGGATTGTTCTACTGTCGTCTTTATTGTGTGCCAACTAACATGGCAACAAATTTTTTAATGTTCACTTCGAGTTACGATGGCTATTGCGCTTTTCCGCATGCGACTGTTGCACGCAGACATCTTCGTAGGTAATGCAGCGAGACATTGACTTCTGATAATGTTATGCAGGGACGCCAGAGAGCGGGGACATTGCCCCCCGACTTTCAAAGGGGGCAATGTGGACGGAGGTGTCTTTTTCATAACAGCATCATAGGTGATTTCATGGTATATCAAGATCAAATTGAAACAAATATTCAATAGTTTCTTTTATTATTTTTGAGGCCAATATTACCGTTGAACAGAAGCAAGTATAATTGGTAAAAATGTTTGCTTTTTTATAAGTTTACATTGCCCTCAACTTTTTTAGTGGCCCCTGTGCCCTACCGCTGTTCGGGCGTCCCTGGATAAAAGTAACACTACTACTGTTACAACTTAATGATTTGTATGAAAACATTTCGATGCACGACTCCCATAAGTTCCATCCCGTTATTCAAGCACTGTACAAATTCTTGTCTTATGGTAATTTCACTTGATTTTCGACTCAACGGTATTACGTACAGTTGTTACGCTGTTTTACCGGCCCATATTTCACACAATGGCACTTCATTGCAGGAATCATCGCTTCGAAGCAACCATGACGGATATGGTGAATCCCATCGTTCCGCGCGGGACTTTAGGCTGCTACTTTCTTTGCAATGCCGATGTCTTTTTAGGCAAAAACAACTCTGCCTACTACGTCCAATCGTTGCTGAGAAAAGAGTTTCAACAAATTTCTGATACGAAGGGAAGGATCAATTACGTGACGTGAAAAACGAGTTGTAATGATGCAGCATTTCTTCAACTTCTTAACATTAACGATCCTCTTGCGTGCTCGGGGGATTCGCGAAAATGTATCCAGCTGTTAACGTTCGTTCTACTCAAAGTTAAAATCTTGTAATGTTAGAAACGCAACCTTTTGTATTTAAAGCACGCTGTGCATCATAGCATTTTTAGAAACGCGCTTCTCTTCGCTTTCTTTCAGTTTCTCTGCAAATTGGTGATTGGCATTTGCCTTTTCCTGGCTGGTGTTTTCTTTATGCGTTTACCTGCATACGTATAAATAAACAAAGTGCCTCACGGACTTGGCATCTAAACCACTAAACTTTCTTTGGTGAATGTAGCCCTAAGGCTATCAGTGGCAGTGATGACATTGTTCTCCTGAAGCCAGGAGGCTGCGCGAAACGACCCCGTACCAGTAGCGCCATACGTGGGAGACAACGTACTTTGTTAATGTAGCACTGCAGCAGTTAACGCGACACACCGATGTGCATATCTACATCAAATACTGATTGTACTACCGGCGCGTACACACGCGAAGGCGAAACGGAAAGACGCAACAAGATCACACCAGTACTTCCCGAAAACACCAGTTCCCATGCAATGCCAGGATGCGACGAAAAAACAACGTGACAAGAAAGTGCGACATTGCCAAAAGTGGAAAACGCTAAAGTGTATCCTCTCTGCGAAGGACGGTTGTGATGCATTGGGAGGCGCTGTTCGCGATTAGCAGAACCAGACGGGGCAAGCAGCCAGCGAACAGTCATCCTTCGTGCGTCCTCTCGATCAAAACAAGGTGGTACGGATCGTGGAAGCACGGTGGGCTGCTGGTTTACAGCCACCTTCAAAGTATCGGCATCGCTTTAGTCGTGGCTGCGACATGTTGTTTGGGCTCGAAAAATCGTAATTATGGCAAGAAACACAGGCTTCAGGATGAGCAGGTATGGTACGCGCAAGCTTGGCTAAAGTCGCGGGTAACAGCATCTTTGAGCGACCTTGCCCAGAACAATTGCACCACCAAGACGTTTCCACGATTTTCGCGTCTTGGTCGCAAGTCTTTTTAAACTGCAGCGAGTTCGGTCTTTTGTTCTTTCTCCGCATGGAACTTTTGTGATGAGATGACCGCCAGTTCATGAACCTTGAAAATGAGGAAATTGATATCCCGTCGCAAATGTGCTGTCAAATTGACGATGAGACGCAGTCTTAAACAGTAAGACTAGCGAATTGACTATACACCCCTTGACGGCACAGTAAATTTCTCAACAGCCAGGTGGACAACACTGTCCTCCGGCTCATCAATCACTGGATTTACAAAAAATAAATACGTTTATGTTGAGAACTTCGCGACGATGAACTGCAACGTTTTTCTGCGTTTCCAACAGCGACATGAGTATAAAACATGCAATGCAGACGCACAAGGTAGAGAATGAATGACGTCGCAACTATTAATCTATGGTACCTTGGAACGAAAATAAAAGGTCACAATCTCGAAATATATACGCACTACTGACGTTGTCATTCTGAATTAAATTATTACAAACTGTTGTTCAAGGTTAAAATATTTCTCAGCCACAAACCAGGCATGGCATTGGTGACTCTCAAAGCGCCTTAGATGCTGCTAGCTCATAAGTACGGCTTAACATTAATATTTAAACAATTCGATCGCTAAGCACATTTGAATAAAGTGGCGATCAGCCTGCACAGCTGAGTGTGGACTTCTGGTCACTTTTTGAAGTCCTTAAGCTCGATTCCGAAAACTGTTCGGAGTTGTACCACGTGACGCCGACACGCTTCAGCTGCAACAGGCAAGGTCGCTGCCGCCATGCGGAACCTCGGCAATGGTGATCGGTCCCGGAGGTGACCGCAAATCTAAAATAACCTCGGGTTTCGAACGACGTACTCTCTTTTAAGTGCCAAGTGAAACGAAAGAGCAACGCGCCAAGGTGCGCACAACACGTCTTAAAGACACAAGCATGCCAAGCTACAAATACGCCGTTCGCAAGTACAACGTGCGTGGGGAGGTTGGGGTGAAGCAACAGAATTCCGCGCTGGCGGAGGAGTGGAACAATTGCAACGTACTTCCGCGCGAAATGTCGACTAACGACTAAAATCCGTTTGGAAAATTGAAACAAACTCTTATAACGCGCAACTCGCAGAGAACACGAGGCCAAAAAAACTTGAGTTGTGTTAAGCGAGTCGAGTCGGTACCATACGCCTACTCACTCGAAAAAGCGAAATGGAACTAGCAATAAATGATCCGAAGAAAGCGAAAGGTATCGAGGTGAATCTTAAGAAATAACAGAAAAGCATACGCCCTTCCATTCCTTGTACAAAGCGCTTGATAACAATGGGTTTTCAAAGACGATATTGCTTAAACTTCGTTTGCAACCTTAAGCAGTAGCACTAATATTGTGGTTCACAATATTTTCACCGCCCGGCGCCTTTTTACATTGTGATGGAGTCGCGTGACTTAATCTCGAGGCAGGATTGGATTAGTGTCGGTCTCGGAGGAGGGTGCAGGCATCTGGCCCTTCGTCTTAGTACTTCCAATTCCATGTTTAGACCTGGAAGTTTGCTCAAAAGGTCATGTTAAACAACGTTTGAAGAACCAGCTGCTGACCTGTGAAGCCAATGAGCATCGTCTTTTCGCACACAAAAAATCATTCAATCGCAGTTTTCCTTAAAACCCAGAAACGGAGGCAAGCATCAGTTCCCATCAAAAAAATTTACGGGTCTCAGTCTCGAGGTTTGAACCAACTACCTCTCGGTCTCGAAAATTCCGGTCTCGATTACATCGCTGCTTTCCATGCAACCGGTTGCCTGTGAAACCTTTTTCACGTACATTCGATACTGACGTAAACCTGATGCGGACGCTAAAACAGTTTCAGCGTTAATTTCATTTGTCTTTGTAAGAACTGGGTTAATATGCAATGAAAAGTGGTGGCCACTCTTCGCTGCCGCGGCATCATAATGGAGGGAAACCAAGTCAAATCGATTCGTAGCAGTCAACCAGAAAACAAAACGTGGGTAGGGACACGCGGCCACTTAAGGTTCCCTTAAATCCTCCTCACAAGCGCTTCACAAATAAAAGCTTTAAACTTACCTGAAGCTGCGCTACCAACATACAAAGCAACCAGATGACCAGCCACCACGTTGCCCATTTGACTTCGTGAACCACGGGTCATGCAGGGCGCAGACAGAACGCGAACACATGGTTAGCAAATTGTAGTTCGCTGGTTTTACACTCAGCGCAAATTTCCTTGACTACCCAAACCGCCCGGTTATGATTCGGTCGATGAGACAGGCCAGCCGCTCATGTGATTCGGATCGGGATCAGTACCGTAGCCAGAAAGCCTTGAATGGGAGGGGGGCTTTACGTTTGTGCAGGGGGGGCTTGACATTCCAAAATTTGACAAAAACTCCAATGCTTTATAGTGTTTTTCAATTCGGGGGGACTTGAAGCTTTTCTTGGGGGGCTAAGCCCACCAAAGGCCCCCCCGTGGCGACGGGACTCATCGGGAGTGGTTTTTCCCGAGTCATAAACGTGCGAAGTACTGCGGAACACAAACAACACAAGGCGGTTGTAAAAAGAAGCACGAAGTTTGTTCGGTTCTACTAAGTGGTTACTTGAAACAAAAAGCGGCATTAATTAAAAGCGGAAGCCCGAAACGTCCGGCGACGGCAAAATAGAACTCAGCTCTGGCGAATAGAAAAAAGAAAATTACAAGCGGGAGAAAAAATAAAACGGGCGTAGGTAAAAGCGGAACAACGACACAAGCCGGCGAGAACAGACGACGAGATAAAAAGGGGCTATTGATCATGCCTTGGCAATGTGGAACGTAGTTTATCAGGTAACGACTGTCAACGCTCATCTCGCAGCGCGAGATTCACTTTCGCAACGAAGGGGGTTACCCTGGGTCACGTGGTCGCGATCGACGAGACGGACACCACCGAGGGGTACATGACTTGGCCGTTCATGGTGACCGGAGCGGCCTGAAAAAAGACGCGTTTTGTTTGTTTTTTTAATACTCGCGGTTTTTAACAGTTTTCAAATACTTGCGGTTTTTTAACGGTTTTTAAATACTAGTGTTTTTTAACGGTTTTTAATTGCTCGCGTTTTTAACAGTTTTTAAACACTCGCGTTTTTTCAACGGTCGAGTTTCTTTTGCACGCGAAGACGCGACACTTTACCTGTGAGCCTTGAGGAGGAATGGAAATGTTCGGTGTGGAGTTCCGCCGGTCGTCGTCCACAGACCCGCTGGAGAGTGTGGCAGATAAAACGCGATGCGGGCTCTCTGTTAAACACAAACAAAATCCGTCACGGCAATCCGCAAAGCTTTATGTGCGCGCTCATACCTTGGGAAGGCGGTGTCTTAGAGTGCTTTCGTGGACACTCGTTTGAGGCGAGCGTACACGGATTATATAAAATCACGAGGTCTAAGACAAATGACTCAATAGTTCTCCAAACTCGACAGCTTCGCAGGCAATTCTCATCATGACACTTAAAAGCACTTTTGCTTATCGATAGTAACCATGGGTGTCGGATTCAGAGGGATTTTTTCCAGGGGGGACAATAGCGGATTTTTCCAGGGGGGGACAACAATGGTGAAATTTTATTTACAAACTCGAAACGAAGAGAAAATACATCTTTCAACTGAAAAGCTAATAGGAAAGTATCAAGTTTAAAATCGAGGGGGAAGGCCAAGGCCCCTTCTGACCCCCCCTTCCGACGCCCATGACATTCAGCGTAATAAACGTAATCTTGTATGTAAAGCGCTAACCAGTGAAATTTTGATGGAAGCGGCATAACTTCATAAGTTAATTCCTTGTAGCACAGTTCAAATCGTTACCAATCAATACCAGGAATTTAACCCGCACAAAAGACTAAACCAGACAAAAATCACTGCAGAAATGCCAACGACTGAAAGATGAAGTCTGTGGTACAAGGAGCGAATAAGGCAAGACGAAGCTCACCTCCGGTAGCGTTGGGCGACGGCGATTCAGATTTGATGATCGACTCAAGAACATTGACAGTCGAAGGTGTAGAAGGTTCAAGTGTGTTCAAGTTGATTCCGGCCATCGCCATGCTCTGTTGCTGCATCTTTGTTATCGGACAGTCTCTGTAAGACGACGCATACCGCGTAATCGCAAACACCAGTCGCCATGGTTACTGAAAAGTTCGGCCTTACATTTTTGCACTACAAGTTAACGTCTGGTTTGGTGTTCGACTAGTGGTCCACATCACTCTTTGTTAAAGCTTTTCGCAACCAGTTTATCCGCACTTGTTCGCCATGTTCTTCAGGTCAAACAATAACTTAGCTCAAGGAAAGTATCAAAATCGTCGATACACCAACAAGCCCTGTCCACTAAGTTCCCGTCGACTAGTACAGAAAAATCAAGCTACTCCGAAATTTGCTGATACACAAGACGACTGCTACGCAGTGACAAATTGTTTGGATATTTTCCACCTGCATAAGTTGAAGTTCTTTTGATATTTCAGAAGAGGGGTATCACCGCACCAGTCATGGTCTTACTTTGCGACTGCAACGCATCTGGGGGGCAATCTGAGGAGACAACGCAACGTGCTTTTACTCTAGAAGAGTGGGGAGTATTACGTCAACAGCCATCTAGGCCCAAACTGTCGGCGACTGGAAACTGGAAAATCACTTCGCTCACACATAGGGAAAGAACACGAACTGGTTGATGAAGTCAGGTGATATTGTCTGGATATTACTGGTATCTCTTCTACTCCGGCGTTAACCGAGCATTGCCTCCCCTGGTTGGAGTGGGATATTCCTACGACGGGTTATAACTAGGGCAACCAAAAGTCAAAAGTCAACATTTTTCTGCCTTTTTGAAACTTCACGAAACGCCCACAAACCAAATTTCACGCTCATACCATGAGGGAATCCCAAGTTACTATGTCAAAAAAAAGTCAAAATTTATCATTTGGTCAAAATTTATCATTAGGTCAAAATTTTCTTGCAGCAGAGTTTTTTTCTTTTCATCGATACTTTATTGAAAATATAACAACAGATATTGATATGTTTTTGGGGGTAAGAGGGCGAGCCGCCCCTCCCCCTGGCAAGCTAAATGTAAAAACTGGGCCCCCTTTAGTTGACATTTTGATGTTTAGTATTCTTTAGTTTGTTGTTTTTTTGCGTTTTTCGGGGTGATTTCTCTTTTTTAAATCTAGTATGGGCATACACGACATCCAGAAATTCACTATGATTTCTTAATCTTTTTCTAAATTTTGGCTAGGGGGCCTCCCTGCGGTGACCAGTGGGGCCACTTCAGTTGAGCTTGGCCCCCCTGGCTCAAACCTCTTGTTGCGCCATTGAGGATAGGCATGGTAAGGCAAGAAACGTGGTCTTATAGAACTTGGTTTGGTAAATGCTCAATCCATTGTGCATGTAACGTTTCAACTTTATGATGTTCTCAGGTTTGACTCTACTGTAGTTATTTATGTACTTATCAGTATTTCATCCTCAAAGTTAAACAAGCAAATATTTAAAAATTTCGAAGCATGGAGTGCATCAATATGTTTCTGGGTTAACCTCAACACCAAAGGCTGAATTATTTTGCAGTTGCAAACGCAGAAAATGTATAGGTCAAAATAAAGTCAAATTTTAAGTTTTTAGGTCAAAAAATTGGTTGCCCTAGTTATAACCAAACAACTCACGATTTTTTCGGGAAACTTCAATCCACATGTTAGAAACGATACTGGCATGGAATGCTATGATCGGCAATATGGCGATGCTAACCTAAATGAGGACAGAAAACTTGCGCTGCAACCACGCGCTGTGAATCATGAACACATTTCCCAACACAGATTTGCACACGTGCACCTTGTGCAGAGATTTATTGGGTCAACGGTCATTGTTTATTTCTGCATCGTTTCAGTTGACTTGTTCTAATTAGTGTTGGACGTTCCTTTCAATAGCGGTGAAGAATTGTCGATATGTCTACAAAAGCAACACGCCTTACACGTTCGTGTACAACTAAGAGGTCCTACCTGAAAGAACTGGGAGACTACGATGGACATGGATGTAAGAAAGATTTTGTGACAGTGTATCATTCTTGGTCCGAGAGCTCCCAGATTGTTTAGCGAATGTTGAAGACAAGTGGCGGTTGTTCAAAGCAGCTGTAATCTCATTAGCTGATAAGTTATATGTAGAGAAACGACTTCGTGTAACAATAGATGGCCGTGACCGCAGTGCGCTTTGCTGTCTAGACATTGAAGGATGCAGATTAGGATGAACTCCGACCTGAACTGTAGCCTTGGACAGACCAACATACAAGGAGCTCTCTGGGCAGGGCAGCAACCAGCTGATATTTCGGGGGGGATGGTTGTAACTTGTTGTTGTACCTAACAACCAAACATGTTTTTGAAAATTTCGGGCGGGCAATTACCCGGTTGCTGACCTGTCTCTGGGTGACTCGAGTCAAATGGCCTGGCGTTCGGGGAGGGCACCGAACGATTAGCAAACCGGGGGTGATCATCTCCATGTACAAGAATGGGAACAGGAAGGAATGCACTCAGTATTAGGGCATTTCCGTTCTTAGCCTTCCTGGAAGTGTGTGCCAAATGCTTTGAAAAAAATGCCGCAAATAATTGAACTTAAACTGGAGGATGCTCAGTGCGGTTGTCGTCCTAGCAGGAGCACCAGCGATCACACCTCTCGCCTCCAACAAATTTGAGAAATTCATTGGGTGTGCCAAATATTCTATGCTTCTTTCGTCGACCTCGAAGAGAAATATGAACAGGTACCTCGAGAAAAGTTTTGAAGAGTTTTGCAACAGTACGACATTGACGGCAATAGACTACTGGCCATCAAGTCATTGCATTCCTGCTCAAAACGTTTGTGTCTGTGTCGGGTGAGTTAAATCAGAAGTTCACAGTCAAGTGGTGTTGGACTCCGACGAGAGTGTGCGCTGTCTGCCACCAATCCTCTTCATAGTCTACCTACATGGATTGGATAGACAGTCACAGCGAGTCGACGAAGATGTCACCATTGAAAACTTGAAAGATCAACCGTTTGGTTCTTGCAGATAATTTTGATGTCGCCTGCATCTTCCGAACAGCGCCTTTTGTTATGCACTTCATCGGTTCGAAGCTACGTCCTATCAAGCTGGCATGAAAGCCAGCACTGAAAAGACCGAGACTGAGAAAGAAGATCAAGCTACAGTAGTAAGCGGCAATGTACTGCAGCAGGTCGAGGAGTTCAAATACTGTGGGTGGTATTCACGAGTCACTGAAGGCAGAACAAAGAGATTGGCACAAGTACCAGCACAGGAAACGTGAGCTTCACCATTCACAAAATGGTAGCTTCACGAGGTTTCACAAAAACATCGCGAGACTTTCTGTTTTTAAGTCGGTCCTTGTTTCGATTTTCATGTAGGGTCATTGACCTTGGAACCGAGGGAGTGCGGTCTCAAGTTCAAGCGGCAGACACGAAATTTTTGCACAGAGTTCACGGCGTGACACTTAGCGACAGAATGTGCAGCTTGGAAATTCGTATAACCTTGAATGAATATCGAGGTATTTTCGTCCGAATTGAGTTTCGTCACGTGACCACAATACCTCATGAAAGGTTGATGAGACAGTCTTGTTGCTAGTTCACCCACAGGAAAGCGACGCACAGACCGCCCAAAGGCCAGGTGGTGTGATTACTCTCCAACCTGGTTTGTCCGCGCCAGCAGAACTGTCAGAAAGTTGTTCGAAACCGTGAGGTGTTTCGCGTCCTCCTAGACGTGCTTCCCTTGAGACTCTTCCGTAAAAGCGGGTTCGAAAATGAATAATTGAATAGCTGTTGTTTGTAAGAACAGCGCAGGAACTGAAAAATTGACACAAGAAGTGCGTAAACCGCCCCGGTGTGGAGTCATCCGAAAGCGTTGAATTAAAAATGTGGGTGTTTTAACAGCTCTACAAAGTACTGTAGGTTGATTTCAGAGCTTCAGAGTAACGAAAACAAAACATGTTACGACTGATGGTTATTTCTCTGATGATTGATTGAAAACCAAACACACGTAAGAACTTAGTCTCTGGTCAGCCAGAGGAACACGGTCTGCCTTGAGTCTAGACTTCAGTCAGAATAGCATATTGCAGCAATGTTCTCAGTGAAAAATTCAGGTCCAGTCTCTATGAAAATATAATTTTTAGAGAGTATCTAAATATTCCACACGGACAAATTGTCAGAACAACTTCAAATTACTGCACAAGAAGAACCGCATGTTATTTACAAAACGTACCTGTGTGAAAGCAGTAGTTGCTTTAATGATGCGATTTCGTCCTTCAAAGATGCAATTTCGTTCTGAAAACAAGAAAGTGATTCATGAGATGGAGAGCGATACTTACGACACAGCGACCAGCAAATGCTTCGATTTAACAATACATGCATGTATGTATACGAGGTCTGTTCAAAAAGTACCTTCTCTCCTCCCACCTAAAGTCAAGCCCATGCCACCAAAGTGGTCTGACGGGTTGGGATTGCAGTTACTGTACTATGCAGGTGTGCAAAGGTACATGCAGATTGGTCGTGTCGTTTTCTATCTCATATGCCTTGAACGTAGACGTGTAGTGTGATTGTGCGCTCGTCAGATTTTTACTGTCAAGCGAAATGACAGAACGCATCGACTCGAGATTGATGTTGCAACTAGTTCTGTCAAAAGTTGCGTGATCGTCATGGTGGAACAATCCGGAAAATTTAACAGGCGTATGGAGATGTTGCGTTAAGCTAAACTCATCGTTTCAACCATGACCGCATCTATGTGAAGAGTGAGACTCGCTCAGGCAGGCCATCCGCAAGCAAAGCTCGCCGAATAGTTATTGAAAATCGTCGTTTAAACATTCCGGGAAATCGTTGTAGACGTAGTGACCAGCACAGGATTAATTTCTTCCATTTCAGCTGAGAATTTACGCTGGCGGTGAGTTCCTTTCCAAGCTGCTGCTGAACAAGCAACTGAAGCAACTCCACATGAAATTGAAAATCACCCAGGATTTGTTATGATGGGCAAAGAACAAGGCATAATCTATGAGGATTATCGTCTTTGGTGATGAGACAATGAGACATGGGTTTTGGTTACGACCTAGAAACAGTTTCTATCCTCGCAATGGATAGCACTCAGATTTCACCGAGGCCTTCAGCTGAAAACTACCGTGAAAGGGACATGATTTCAGTCACGAGAGGACAATACGAAAAAAGCGACAGCGGAGCTCTACAGTATTCAATCGTTGAAGAATCGCTGCCAAACGTGGCAGAGCCGCTGGGAATGTTTGAATCCGGAGCCCAAGCGATTTTGGATGTCTGCAGCCGGAGCCTGAAATTTGGGTTCCCGTTCCACATACATAGTTTGTGGAGCAAGCGAGTTGTGCAAATAATACAATTAGTTGTAGTTTTCAATGCGTTCAATGTTCTGGAGCCGGATCCGGAGCCAAATACTTCTAGATGTTGGAGTCGGGGTCAAAGAATTTAGATGCCTGGAGCTGGAGTTTGAAATTTGATTTCCGGCTCCACAGCCGTGGTTTGAACTAGCAAGGGACGATGTTAAAGGCGATTCAATAAAATTTATGAAATTTATTAGGTTGTGTTTTCTACAGCCAAGTGTCGGATACTTTTCGGACAGGCCTCGTATACAAATATTTGATTGGATACGAAAATATCTGTCCACGATGTAAGATAGCTACATTTTCAAAGGAAGCGCTTTATTAGGAAAGTTAATCACAAAACATTATTTCTGCAAAATCAGTCTAGTCTTGCTCACACAGAGAGAGTAGCAAGCCACACGAACACATGCACTGAAATCCAAACTTCCGAAAAGAAGCCATTGCCAACAGCGAGTTACGAACACCATCGGAATTTGTTTCTTTTTTTAATCTAATTTAACGCCTGCACCACACACTTTCTCCACCACACGCAGTAGTATTCCAGAGGAATCGCAGCAAAGCGCAACATGCTACCCAAGCGTAAAACATTGCGACAGTCGAAAACCGCAAGTCAGCGACAGAGGTTTTCGCCCTGACACGAACGCTCGTTTGCCATCGCCGAAGGCAAAACACATGACCAAGGCTCAACGTGATATGGCTCATCCCGGTTAAAACCAGGCGTGCACGCAGCGTAAGAAACACGCCTGCGAACGCAAAACATCGTAGTGTCCCGGACAGAATTCACATTTTCGATCAGAGTCAATGCGGCAAAATCCTCAGCCGACAGTAGCAAATCGAATATAGCAGAAGATCTGCATTTTTTGCACTAGCCCTTTACTACAGCAGAGAAGCTCGGGAGACGATCAAAATGAGAACTGATCCCATCTCATCTTCAACCAAACTGAGGCGCAGTGCGACCAAAAAATCGGAAAAATTTATTCTGCTGACATTTCTTCGGAATCAACGTAAGGATGGCTTACACCTTTCGTATCTGGTCGCTTTTGCCGCATGTTGTTAGAAGGAAGAAACAAGTAAACCAATGACAACCACAAATAAAATATAAAATGCAGTTTGAAAAACACAAGATTAATGCTTGACGCTAAAATTGCAAAACAAACTAATTTTCAACTCTCCTAACGAGTGTTTCTTTCAAACTTCAATGAAGCACTATTATGAGTTTTAACGATGTTGGAAGTTACGCGTGTCCTTGTCCCGCGAGGAACTGCAGCGGCTTTCAATGTAATCGAATTAACCGTTCACTGATCCCGACTTCGGCGAAACTCAATCAGTGGCCGACGAAACTAAGAATTAACTGGGCCAACTCTATCGATCGAAGAAAAGGCGATCAGTACAGTTTTAAGAAGGGGTCAGTGTTGTAACAATACCGATTTATATTCTGCAGGGCGTTTACGGCGTACATCGAATAGCTCCGTGCAAATACCACGCGCTACATCGCGCATTGAAAACCAAAACAGCGAATGACTGAAGATTCGGCCCGAAAATTGGGTGAGTTACAAACAGGTACCAAGATAGAATGCTGCAGTGGTAACAAAACCTGACCGTTTCTGTTGATATGATGAACAAGAACACTGACTGGAAGATGAAAAAAGGGTGCATCTACATTCACTGCACGCATTAATTAATAAGTGATGTATGTCAAGACTCAATAGTTCCGAGCTGTTTTCAAAACAAAGCAGCAACTACCTGACGTAGAGTTTGCAATCTGTTCGCCACTGGTTGCAAAAGTGCATGGTTAAACGCAAAAACCTGCACAAGCATACCTGCAGCTGTATGTTGAGCTGTGTTAAAGCTTTCGCCTTCGTCTCCAAACCGCTGACCCACTTCTTCTTCTTGATACGACACCTGTAAAAGCAAGTTGGAGATGATGGCGCAGTCTCCAACTTCCAGTCTTGCTAAGAGCATGTCGCCAAAAACAACCAGTGTCGATAACCGCAGACAGCACAACCACTGCAATTTAGACGTTGAGAGCACACAGTACACCCAGTGATTGCAATGACGAACGGATTGCAACTGAAGTACAGTAATACCGAAACGGTAGCGAGTTACATTAAGTTGGCCACAGAAGCCTCCCACAAACCTGAGGGTTTCGACAACGCCATAGAAAAAAGCATTGATGCAACAGGCCAAGTTTATTCGGACTAAAAAAGTTAACTTTGCCGAAAGCATTTGTGTGTGAAGGAGGCTCATCTGAACGATGTAGCTTCGATCAGACTTTCGAATAGCTTTCGGCAGTTGCAAAAACATGAATGCCGCACAGACGTATGCGTTCTTGGCGAAAAAACGCCAGAAGGGGTCGCATGGCGGTAAACAACACGGACAATGACATCCATATAGTACTGAATGCGTTAATGAAAGGGTGTTCTCGAGTCTGGTTCCCATCTTGCTGCTTGAGCTGCAGCGTCGAATCTCGAATCGACGATAAGATACCAAAGCTGGAAGGCTGCGATTCGACGCGAATGATCTTTTACGTTTTGAGGTGGTGCAACCAAAACAGCTAATACAGCTTGGAACGAACGTCCGTATACTGTCAAGTGTTCATTACACCAAGCGGTCTGGAATCAAACCCGCACACTGAGGCTTCCAAACGTGCTCTTTTTTTCTTAAACGTAGTGAGAGAAAACTTTTCTCTTAAACGTAGTGAGGCTTATTTGTCTAGCCGCTGACAGAAATTGTGTCGAAAGAATTGCTGACTCGGGAAAAACTGTAAGTTTCCGAAGCAAGCAGCTAAATAGCACGTGCTTGGCAGCAGTTAAAACCATAAAACGATGCTATTCTTCACAAAATTTAAAAAGGGCAAACAGCCGGGCGAGAACCTGCTGGCAGCTGCTCTGTTCCTTTCCAAAAATCGTTGCCGCTTCACGTCGGGATCGATGTCCTGCTGCTGTCTTCCTCTTCTGCGCGTTGCTGGCTTGCTCTCTTCTGACGATGTTGGCAGGCTTGGAGAATCGTTCGAGGTCCTTCGCTGTGTCTGCGCGAAATACAAAAAACGCTTGATTGTAATAGATAGGAAAGGTGCTTGCGAAAACAAACTTGCTAAATATCGGTGGATTTGCTTGCAATTGATTTCAGAATCGTTTGAAATATTCAAGAAAATATTCAGTCTGTCCTCACTGGGCTAAAACGTCATTATAAAAACTATAGCCACGCCCATCGTCACTAATCGAATCATCGCGCAATTTTCTTGGCCCAACGGCAGCAACGCGACCGGGTGCAGGTGACTGCTGCGAAACAAGCGGGTATCTCGGTTCCATTCAGAAGTAAGAGTCCGTGAAACTATGTGCAAGCGTTGAAAGCACATAGTCAGCATGAAACATGAGTAGAGTGAACTGGCATTGCAGTAAAAGTAAATATTGAGAAAACTGGTTGCGAGTTTTGCTTAAATTCCGCGCCTTGACCACGCCCACTCAGGACGCGCTTTCTCGGAACGGATTATCCTGCCTTGCTGCAGGTCGACTACTTCACCAAACACAAATACCCAGTTCTTCGTGCGCTTCTCCCGCTACGAAAAAAAGGCGAACCAAAAGTGCAAAAGAACAAAATCACCATGTTCACATTGAAATTACAAGCAACGAAAAACACTGGCGTCCGCTTATCTCTTGAAAAAAAAAACTTCAAAGCAAAAACACAGTTGACCGAGCTGTTCTAAGAAAAAGAGCTCCCGCAGCTTTTTCAACTTGAAAATGCGTCGTCCTCTCCGCGGTGTTAAACCACGCCCACCAACGTAAACACGAACCGCCGTTTCAGCTACAATTTTGGGGCGTTACATGCAGGTAAGCGCGTTCATTGAATGAGCTGTTGACAGAGTTCAGAAGAAAAAATGGCCTCGCATTCATTGACAGACATACCAGACCAAAGACATTTCGAGAAAGCACCTTTAGTTTATGAAACAAGGTAATACGTACAACCTACTATATTAGAGGGAGAAAACAAAAATTGCTCTGATTTCATTTGTGCAGTAGGTATCTTTACAATCTGAATTAGCGCCTATCTCATAAACACAGTTTCGGAGAAAGCGCACACGGAAAACATCACCTTTGTTCCTATCTTGTGAGGAAAAATGGCGATCGGGTCAAGAAAAGCCGCAACAAAGCACCACGGGGAACGATCTCAGAAAGTCTGTAATTTACGCTTAGCGATCGCTAAGCACTATTTGGTACCTACGACTTTCGCGCGAGGATGACAGTAAGTTTGCCGCCGCTGAGCGCTTTTTCTCAATGGCACCGAACACGAGGTTATAAACGGTATTCAGGATTCATTCAAATTTTCATGACTTCCAAAGGGTTTTCAATCACTTTCTAACGGTTATTAATAATTTCTAGGAAAGTATATTAACAGTCACAAACTAACAGATCAGTTATTTTTCGCTTTCACAAACTGTGCTGGTTGAAAATATTGTGAATGCAAAAAATAAGACCAAAATAAAAAGTTTAGCGACACAAAAGCCATGTACCGAATTGCCCGGAGTACACCATATTAATATTCCATGACTTTTAAGTATTGAACAGCCAATGCAGCAAACACTGGTAATTACCTTGGAGCAATATTACCAATCGTTACAAACGACATTTGAAAGAAACACATAGTATCGGGTTTGTTACTGTCTGCGCATGCACTTAATCGCAATATAGTGATGCAGAACTGGGATGGATAGGAAACTACAATACTGACGAGCTACCAGCAGTAAGAAATTTACTATCAAACAACAGTTGCAACACCACTGATGTATCATCATAAAGCCTAGAGCGAGAAGAGCTACAAAGCACATGTGTAAAATAATATTGGAATTCGAAAAGGTTCCTCCATATCATTGTGAACTTACGAGAAACTTTTTTAGTTCCCTCGGCTCATCTACCAGCTTTGTTTTCTGATGTTCGTCTGTTTTACTTTCAAAAATGATTGATTTGGCTGACTAAATGAAGTCCTGCATTTTTCAGCCATCTCAGCAAAATTATCTGTCTCTCTGGCGAAGTGGTTCACCGTGTCCTCTATCACCCTTACGCTGAAAGCTTGCTCATGTATTATTGTAAGAATCTGAATGAACTTTTGATTTTTCTTAAAACTACATACAGTATAGCTCTCTTTGGAATTTGGTGCAAGACTAAAGCACAGCAAGTAGATACCCTTCTTAAATCTATGTGTAGAATTTTTTTGCTATTTTACTATCTAGAAATATCTCTGCAAACAAGTGCTTCAGATTTTGACAGGAATTAAATGAATAGTAGCTAGTACCTTCCAAATCCACGTCATTTCTGCTTGGAAGCCAGCCTCACTAACAAAGCTACTAGACCTTGATAAGCTTCACGAGTGTACATCCGCATTTGACAAGTTAACATTTTTCCTGGCTGTGCTGAAGTGTAGCAAAGAAGCAGGCGATGGGCTGTTATGGTTTGGTTTGCGCACTTGTTTTTTCTTACAACCTACTTTTCACACTAACCTTCGCCAGCAGCAACTCCCATACACGAAAGTCCAAACATTATTTTGCACGCACAACAAATTGCTTTCTTTCTACTTTCTTTTATATCCTTCAACCAACCAGCAAACTGTGGATCATCTTAACGAAAAGATCGAAAAAACATTTCTTGCTTGACATTTTCACATAATTGTTCTGCTGTATAAACTTACTTCGTTAACACATATCCTTAAAATTCTGATGTAAATCCAGTAGCTGTCAGAACGACGAAATTAGGCATTGTTATTATTTAACATAAAACATAGTTTGTACACAAATATGACAAGCACTACAGCTCAGTTCAGTTTATTTATGCATCCCGACCAAGCACAAAATGCTTTATCAGGAGTACAGGGACTACATTTATTTCGTCGTGGCAGTATTACAAAAACTTATGAAAGTTGTTATAATGGAAAGAAGAATGTAGCGCATAATTTTGTTATTAAGTAGAGAAAATTTGCTGTTAAGATTTTTTTCAAAAAGGTTACGTATCCCATCCACTACTAGAAGACGGTTTAATTAAATGTTTGCCCAGGTGTGTTTCTTGAGGTGGGTAGTTACGCGCAAATGCCACATGTTTCAGTGATAGCTTAAAAGTCGCAGAAAAACGTCGAAGACATAATGCAATACTTTTCCCAAGCACATGATGCTTTCATGCTGACAGAACAAAGGAAAAATATTTCTGCGTCAAAGTCCGCATTACCTGCACATCTGCATCAGAATATGCGTTTTTATTTGCTGATCTTGATTTCAACGAAATGTATTGCATCTTTGTGCCCAACAAGGTTCTGAACTTTCTCAAATACCAAGAGAAGTTTTTGACATTTACTTGCAGTTTGAACTCTGAAACGCTGCAATGTTAAACAACGCAGTTGCGTAAGTTTTCCAGTGTATATATGCCTTAATTACTCACTACTAAAGTCCTCAGTCAAACTCTGTGTGACATTTCTGCTGAAATCAATCTATAAAACTATTGCCATGCAACCTCAGCTGCTGCAATGTTAATACATATAAAAAGGAAGTGTTTATGCAACAAGTCATTCAAGACGTATACACCATGAAGTTCATGGAAGAGGAAATGACAGCACATGAAAAAGTCAGTCTTCCACAAGTGAGTGAAAAACATTTTGCGTAACAGTGTACCTTAAGCAGGCACATAAAAACAGATTCGCAAGCATTACTTGAAAGTTCATATTTGAACCAGATCCTTAAGTTTTCAAATTCAGCGGTCTGTCAACAAGGTGCCCCAAATTTAATGAGCTCGGAAGACATCTTTTCAATCACTTTTGATGACTGCATGAGTCAGGTTGGCAGCATTTACTTTATTTCATGCTTGCAGCTTCGGCTTTCCTTTCTCTAACAACACAGTGGTTCCTCCAATAATTTCCCAACTTCTGAAATGCCCTTGAAGAATTTTCACTCAAGCGGAACTCCAAACTTCCAAACCTCAATAAAATATCTTATAGTTTGTGTGTGTGTGTGTGTGTGTGTGTGTGTGTGTGTGTGTGTGTGTGTGTGTGTGTGGCCAGCCTAAAATTGAAACTGAGTGTCATGCGTAACCACGAAAATTATGTTTGAATGGACTGCAATAACAAACGGCAATCGCTTTTATGATCCCCAGCTCTTCGTTAAACTCATCAAAAGTCAACATCCTGATTCGTTATCTGATATCTTTTTCTATTACTAGACTATTATCTTTTCTATTGCGAGACAACCGTTTATTGGCACCTCGAAAATTCCAACCGGTTATGTATCTTGTGACGCCAACCGCCTTCCTTCACGTGTTACCGTTTGCAACTAATCCTTTTATTTACGACCAACACTACTGACAAAGGTAAAATACAGGGTGGTCCAAATAGATGTTCTCATTTATGTTAAGTAGCATTTTGTATTGAAAGGAATGCATTTTTTTGCACAGGCATGTCTCACAGAAACGTACGCTTTGTGTGGTGTAAGTTTTTTCTTCGTACACCACAAATTTGTGAGAGCAGCTCATTAGTTTACATCGTGCTCGATCCAAGCTCCTTTGCACTGAATCATTGTGGCTACTCGCACACTGAAGTTTGTAGTGACCCTGTCCAACATCTCACGGGAAATTCTTCTGATCTCCGTTTGAATCAGCACATGAATAGTTTGGGAATTGTTAGCGCAGACCCTGTCTTTTAGGTATCCCCACAGAAAATAATCCAAAGGGGATAGGTCTGGAGAATGTGCAGGTCAAGGGTGGTCCATACGATTGGAACTGAGCCTGTCTACAGGGAAGTAACGATGTGCGTATTCGAGTGACGCAATGGAGCAAATGCGGTGTTGCTACTGCTGATAAAACACATTATCCATGTCCACTCCTCGCTTCCGCCTCAGTGTCAGAATAAATTTTCTTCTCATTAGTTCAATGCATCGCTCTGTGCAACAGTTACCAGACATCCATCAGCATCTTCGAACCAGTATGGCCAGATAATGCCACTGCGTCCCAACACGCACCAAACAGTCACTTTCTCCACACTAAGTGGGCGATACTAATGTTCATGAGACTGAGCCTGAGCCTGAGCCCCAAATCACATATTATGTTTGTCCACGTGACCACTTCGGTGGAAATTTGCCTCATCACTGATGAAAAGAAATCAGGATAGTCCTCGAATCGTTGACTGATGGCTTGCCCAATGGCACGTCTCTCAGCTTTATTTGCATCGGTCTAAAGTTGTAAAATCTGCATTTAACACGGAAACAAGTGAAAATCCTGGTGCATTACACGCATAACTAAACTTCTTGAAAGATCTGTCTCCTGGGACAAGCGTCTTGTGGATTTCCTTGGAGACTGTTCCAAAACATTGTCTCACAGTCACGATGTGATTTTCTGTCCTGGATGACCGTGGCTTGCTACTGCGACCTTTATTGTTATCTTGCACACTTCCCATCTCCCAGGGGGCGGTTTATTGTAAGTATGGTCGGAGCGTTTCTGCCTGGAAAGCCCCTTCGAAATTGTCGCTGAGTTTGGACAACTGATTTCGTCGTGAAAATAGGTCTCTACCATCTTGATTCTCTCCTGCACCGAATATCTTGCTGCTTGATCCACTGAAGCTGCGAAGCAAAACTTCTGGAGTTCTAACTATGACTTACCTGGAAAAAGAAGCCTTTGAAATAAATGGTAGCGCTAATAAAATGGATACATCTTTTTGGACGATCCTGTATATTGGCAGTATCTTTTCCGCTAATAAGTTGTCTATCACACTACACTTTCACCTGGTGTGTTTTATCAGTGAAAGAGTTTTCAAACTTGCGCTCGGCTTGACATGGCAAATGGGTTTTTGATAAAACTCCTGCCTGACACTTGTAGTCGTCAAGCAACTGAATAGACATATAACAAAACACACACAAGTTACTGTAAAAGCAAATTTACAAACAAAAAGATCCCGATCAGCATTACATATGCAGTGCCTCATTATTAAGAAATGGTGTGACACAGTTGAATTTGTTGCTTCTGCAGCAATCAAAAGATAACCATGTTTGGTATGTATTCCGATTCGCTAATATCGCTTGGCATGCCAGTAATAGGCGAGTACGACTGGAATTGAGAATGAGGCTGACAGAATATGTGTTCGGCATTCCACCTACACGCAACGTTTTTAAGTTCAGAACGGCAACAACCGTTTCTGTTTGTCGTGGCGTCATTTGTTCTGCACAAAAACGGGAAGTAACTGCTGTTTTTAGCCACCGCGTGCAAGTTTAAAGGTTTTCTATCCAGGTTTCCGGGCTCCTAAATTTGGTTTGCCGCAGAACAGTGCAAATCCACCTTCCCGCCACAAAACGTTCTCCTAGATGATAACACACGCACAAGCTGCAGTTCAAAAGATGGAAAATTTCTGCAGAAGACATTCAATGTCTGGTAAATGTGCTCTGCACATCCCACGCGATAATAGTGCACCGCGAGGCACAGAGCAGCAAAGACGCACCTCTGAGCAGAAAACACTTGAAAACGGGTGTCTAAACATCGCCATAGCTCGGTCGGTGCCGCCACGTTACAAATCTCGCCACTTTCTGTATTACTTCATTGATATTAGAGAAGCAGTGCACAAATGATAGCAGAGGCAGAGATGTCGGTACGTACGCGCGAGGCAAACAGCGTCCATATCAACAAACATTTTTAATGAGCACTGAACATAACACAAAGCGTCGTTCTGAATTGTACTAAAATATGTAATTCAAGATGATGATTCATGCTGCCGCCAAATGATAAAACCAGTTTTGCTTCCGATCTGTTTCAAAATCTAGCGCTCTGCTTCACTTTACATGATCGTTTCTGCTAAAAAAAAAACACAGTATCCTGTGCTAACTTTAAAGAGAAAAGCAGCTTCTCGAACAAGTGTTAATCAACGTTTGCTTGATAGCAGCAAGACATGAATACGTATGTGATTTACAATGACCTTTGCGGACATCGTAGGATACAAATTAAGAATAAAGCGTTGCTTGTTAAGTTTGTACAAGCTCATGTTATGCTTGTAATTATAATTCTAGGACGTTTACGAGCACTTTCGGAAAAACACGGATGTTACTGAGGCAAGCCTTCACCACCAATAGTCAACACTTTTTCAAAAACATCAGAAGAGTGAAAGTTTCTCACATTTCTTTGCATAGAGTAAAACGAACCGCATTGCTTAATGCCAGGGGTCACCAACCTTTGTGAAACTGAGGGCTACTTATTGGGTACCAATTAACGCGAAGGGCTATTAATTTGATAAACAATTCTGAACAAAATTTTGCTCCATTTGCCTTTATGCTATTATTAATGATATTAATCTATATGAAGATACTCATCACCTTAATGCTATTTTCAAAACAGGCCCGCGTGCGACGAACGTGGTCCTCGCGAGCGACCTGATGCCCGCGGGCACCATGTTGGTGACCCCTGCTTTATACATTTTTAAGAGTACTAGAAAAAAATTGACAAAAAGCCTCTGCGAATTCAAGCCTTGTTGCGCTTTTCAAGACACCTTGGCAGCCCTGATGTCCACCCAAAGTCTCCCACACATCACGTCTTGCCATAACTGCTCCCCAATTTGGCCAATACCACGCAATGTACCAGTCAAGGTCACCTGCAGTGACTCAAGATACTTCTTGTGAACCGATTAATGCGAAGGGCTACTAGTTTGGTACACACTTCTGAAATAAAAATTTTGCTGAATTTATCTTGAAGTATTTTAGTATTAATATTCGTTAATGTGAAGACATTATTCATGCTTTTTTGTGTTTAGAACAGGCCCGCGGGCGGCTTGGTGCCCGCGGGCACCACGTTGATGACCCCTGCTCTAAATCATCGAAAACATTGAGCAACCTATGTCTTCATCATATTAGAAGTAACGGTAGCGTCAAAACCGAAGTAGCGAGGTTTGATGCCCCGCTTGAACAAGAAATACGTGCCGGGAAGAAGCAGTGGAAAGGGATGCAGATGACTGAAAGGTTTCCGACAGCCGTGCACTATGCGTCAAACACGAACACATGACTTTTTGGGGTTTTGCAATCGCAACCAGAAGTTAAACAAAGCACGGACTCACTTCCGCAGCGACGGAAAGCTGGAGGTTCGGGTTATTGCTCGTTAAAGCTTCTTTCAATTTCTGCAGAAGCAAATGACAGGATGATTAGAATAGACAGTTGACAAATTCGGGCTTCAAAAGGCGAACGACGACATTTCAAATTTGAAACAAAATAACATAGAAGCGTCACTGCTTGGTATTAAAACGTGTCTCGGGATTGTGATTAAAATAAAAGATAAAAACAGTGCAATGCATCTCAAAAAGAAACAGCACAACACATCATAGCTTCAGGTCATCAGTGATGCACTCATGATGACGCTATAATCCTAGGATGGCTCGGTAAGTCGTTGGAATAAACAATCACGCGCTGCTTGCTAACACCAAGCGGTGAACACCGACTGAAGGTTTTGAGGGCCGGGGAAACCCAAGCCCAGGAAATCACCAAAAAAAGTAATAAGAAAGAACTACTTGTTTAACAAACGAGTGGATAAATATTGCAGCCTGTCGCTGGAATGTCAAAAAAGCAAATTAGATGATTGTCTCAAACGCGATGGAAAACAAAAATGAAAGGCATGGCAACCTCACATTCAGCGCATCAAACCCAACCACATTACCCGATATCCCAAATGAACCACTGCCCGACAGGAAGAGACAAAATTGAAACCTTAAGCACAGGCCTTGCTATTCTAAATACCAAGAAACACATGTTCTAGTCAGATACAGATGCGATTGTTATTCAATCTGTGACGTCAGACTCACACAGGCTGCTTGCGTCACACTGCGTTCAGACACAGTTGAGCGGAAGTGGAAATTGATTACGCGGCAATTTGTCGTCGATTGGGAATCGCCAGTCGGCTTAATGACAGAATGCGGTGCACGACCTCGGTTCGGTAATTACGCACGGCGACAACCGCAGGAAGTTCAATGAAACGTAACCGACAAGGCTCGCGTCGAATCATCGGCTTTCAAGTGCTCGGTTCACAACTTCGCCATCGCGCGCAGAAAAATCGATTGAAAAGGATGAAGTGGAACAAACTAACAATTCTCAGGACAGAACTCGAAAGCAGCACTTAAAACACGCCTTTCGGCTTCGGGCGCTGCTTATGCAGGACCCATGAATATGGTTGGGAGAAGATATGAGCTACGAAGGTTCAAGAAATCCAGCGTAGATCCGAACCCAAGAAGCTGCCATTAAGTGCTTCAGTCACAGCTAAACCACGCACGGCGCTCGAGCGGCCACAAGAACGATAAGAATTGGCAGGTTTCGGGCGAAGTATGCTTTGAAGACAAGAAATTTCACTTTCCGGCCGAAGTGATTTTTAAATGTCACGAAACGGCGCATCAGACAGAGACTGGGCATAGGACTTCACAGTGATTCCATATCCACCGCGTGTGGAAAACGACGAGTACTCAAAATTCTTGCGCAGTCAACTTGTGCGCAAATATACGATCTTCTTCACACTTGACTACTTCACATCTCCACTCGCAGTTGCGCAAGTCGCAGACGAAGCATCATAAACATCGGCTTAAATCCGAACCCACGAATCTTCTGTATGCTGCTTCAGTGACAGTTAGCACAACGCTTTACAGTTGGAAGGGTCTCCCAAACGATAGAAGTGGACAAGGCTTGCTCTTAAAACCAGAGCTATCACTACTCACGTGAAAAAAATGAAATATCAACGAGCTTGACAGCGCAGAACGAGCAGCAATTTTCAAATAACGCGATATTCACCATTTACCATGTGGTGAACACGACGACGCGTTGTTTCTATGATTCACGATCAGAGCAAAACCAACTTTTTCGCGAAGTAATGCTTTTCGACTATTGGACTTCAACTTTACTGCTTTATTATCTCCCCTAGACTTTCACGTCACAAACGAGGTGGCGGTTTTGCATATAAGTTTGAAGTGGTTTGAATGAAGCTGGTTTCCACCATTGCTGGGACCCTGTGTAAGACGTCAATCGACGTCAGGCAGAACTGGACGCCAATGTGAATCTTAAATTGATAAATTTGGCCAATTTACACTTTTCGAACAGAGATCAGTGGTCAAACACGTGTTTGAAACTGCGTCTCAGAAAGAGGCCCGAAGTCTCCGGGATTGCGGGATTAAAAGAGAATGTACTGGCGCTGCAAGGTAAAAATGATTTTAAAAGATGGTTTTCACCAATCACAGTTTGGTTTCACCGATCGCAGTGTTTCAAATATGTTTCGCAATTACAACGCTGCAGCATCGGCCCCAGCATGAAGCGACAGTTCAGAAAATTCAGAACGTCCCAAATTCATAAATTAAGTATCCCTTCGGTGTCTGAGAACATGGCCTTGTGACTATATCACGAGCGTTTGATTCCCTGATGCGAACAGAAAACGCTCAGCTACTTGCTACTCAGGTCATATCGGAAAGGCAGTTAACAAAAAGCTCTGTGCAATGAACACGGGTTATAGATAACCAAGCACGTGAGCGACGCATGAGATGAGGCGATGCTGCAGTTTGCTGTCGTCAGCAACAAACCGTATTCACCTGTTTCGTAGCGTCCGATAAGTTGGACGTGCTGCCGTACTCGTTCGACGAGGTCCGACTTAAGCTCCCGTGCTCGGAATGCGAGTTAGCCTGCCGAAGTAGGAAGCAAATGAAAGGGTAATAGTGATTGCCATCGCTCATCAGAGCGCTCATGAAAAAACCTTGGTCTTAATCTCATCTTTTTGGGGACACAACGATTGCAATTTTACCTTCGATATTCTGACGTAATCACGGTGGCCGGCTACGTCAAGTGTTCACAAAAGCAGACCAACTTTTTTCAAAAGCTTTCCATGAATGAGCCGATCCTAAATCACCTGCATATCTTACAAACCTGAGCTCGTCAACATACACTGAGCAAGAAATCATAGTTTCTGTTCCAATGCTCCTATACATAGGGGAAAATATTTGATTGCCCGGTTGCATCCCGCTGGCCAGATTTTGCAAGTACGCCACGAATGTCCCATGAGCACTGCATAATTTCGCAGAATATCCGACCCAATCAAGATAACGTGAAATGATAACTATCCACTTCATTCCTATACTTTAAATCGCTGTTCAGTCGCATTTTTCTCAGAGAACATCGAGGCCATTGAGATTCATGCAACTGTAGAAAGCACAGTAACCGGAAAAAAAAACACGCAAACAAAGCTAGGAAGAATAACTTCGCAGCATGACGCGCAGAAAGCCTGCATTTCGTTGAAGGGAAATGCAAGTTAACTGAAATCGTAATAGCTTTTGGGGTCTACTACCAGTACAATGTGGTGCTTATTAATCCATTGAGGAAACGCACAAACACAGAGGTTCTTTTTCAAAAGGAGCCAATTTGAAAGAAAAAAAGAAAACAGCACACTTAGCATCAGACTGGTCTGAGACTAGGGTTGCCATACTGGCTTTTTTTAAGCCAAAAACCACAAATTTGGCTTTTTTTGAAAGCGTTTGGCTTGCGAATTTTCTTTTGGCTTTTTGATCATAGAAAATTTGAAATTTGGATTTGTCCTTTTTGTGATTTTCATTGTTTTAGAAACACTACATTGTGAATATTAAAGCCTGGCAACCCTACAAAATTGAAAAACAGTGACTGTGATGGTCTGGCCATCAAGAAAAGTTCTTTTTATGTTTAAGTTCTTTGTTAGTGTGGTGGTGACTGGTAAGGTATTTAGAGGTAACTGCTTTGTGCATTAGGAGGTTTTCACCCACAGCAACGATGCCTAAATGGAAGTCATCACATGACAGTAACAGAAAGTATAACCCAAATTGGAAGAAAGGTGGCCATCATGGCGAAGCTTTCTGCAAACTGTGTAATTGCTCCATTGCTCCCTAGACAAAGCAATTTGCATAACCATGAAAAGGCAGTAAAACATAAAAATAAGCTTCGACCTCAAGGACAAAGTGAGCTGGCTGTTACAAAAACAGTTAAAAATAATAACATA
>Ga0210059_1001887_pt1 | contig 32174 bp, 20 predicted proteins | sample Ectturendosymbi2_FD_188042 | JGI IMG/M metagenome (GOLD analysis project Ga0210059, IMG submission 188042) | Ecteinascidia turbinata endosymbiont from Florida, USA - Sample 2 (SPAdes) (version 2) | ecosystem: Host-associated > Tunicates > Ascidians > Unclassified | place: Key West, Florida... | reverse complement strand
AGGGGGGCGGTTCCCACGGCCCTGCCTGGCTTTTAGCCCCTCCGAAACAAAGCTCCAATCTCCCCGAATTTAAATAAGCACTATAAAACAGTGATGTTTGTTCACATTTCAAAATGCCAAGACCCACTGCACAAATGTAAAGCCCCCCTAGCCTTAAGCCTATAGAAGACTTTCTGGTGACGGTTCTGTTGCCACACCAAGTTTTTCAATAGTCAATTCTTTGGTAAGAATGGTTACATTTTAACACCATCCATGAGCTCACTTTGATTTATTAATCCTACCCATTGTTGCACTTTAACCAAACCTAACTACACAGCAATGCTAGTCTACAAACCAAAGCAAAATTCGAAACAACGCACTGACTTAAAATATGCCTTTAATATTGAAATTACTGTCTAAAAATTCAGTCTCACAAGTCAATGTCACAAAACAACAATTTTGCATATCATGTCTAAGAAAGAAAAAAGCTATCGCTGGACTCTGGCCTGGTATCATTCAGCAACCAGTCAATGCACTTGCAGGTTCACGCAGAATAGGCATGAAGACTGCAAGGCCTGGTGTAGACTACAGTTCACATTAAAAGTCGTCTGTAGTCTACACCAGGCCTTGCAGTTTTCACACATATCTATTCTGTTTTCACACCTATCTATTCTGTGAGCCTGCATTCACTGGCTGTTTGATGATACCAGGCCAGATAGCATTTTTCTTTCTTAAACATGATTTGCAAAATTGCTGTTTTGTGACACTGACTTGTTGGACCAAAATTTTTGTCAGTCATTTCAATATAAATGACGTATTTGAAGCAAATGTATTGCTTTGAATGCTGATTTGGTTTATAGACTACCACTGCTATACAGTTAGGTTTGGTTAAAGTGCAACAAGGGTCGGATTAATAAATGAAATTATGAATGTGAACTCATGGATGGCGTTAAAATCTAACCACTGTTACCAAAGAAATGGCTAATGTAAAGCTTGGTGTGACAACAAAACGGTCACCAGAAAGTATATAGGGAGGCTTTGCATTAGTGCAGTGGGGCTTGAAATTCTGAAATTTGAATAAACATTACTGTTTCATAGTGCTTCGTATTTCAATTTGGGAGGCTTGGAGCTTTGTTTCGGAGGGGCTAAGCCCACCAAAGCCCCCACGTGGAAATGGGACTGTGTGGCAAAACTGCAGATTGCTTTTTAATGCAACTGACTCGGAAAAGTACTTAGGTTACACGATATGTCAAGCTTGCAAGATATGTCAAACTTTTCGTTTATAAGCATGACAGGGCCCAAGATGGCACAACACATTCAGGTGGTGTCTATTCTGCTTAATGAGGCAAAACCTGTGCTCGGACTATTTTGCCTTCATTTGAACACAATTGGTTGAAGTGATCATGTGACAAGTACAATACCCAGAGACAATTTGTTGGGGTTTAAGAGTTTATGGTTAGGGTTTAGGATCAGGGCTTCCAGCTTATGGTCAAGGTTTAGTGGTTCAGTGTTTGGTGTTAGGGTTTAGCCTACAGTCGACTGCAGTGGTTCCCAAACTGTGGTATGCATACCACTAGTGGTACGCAAAGGCTTTCAAGGTGGTGGACGAATAGGCCTACTTTTTCTATACAAAAATTATATTCACAGCTATAATTGTTATTGACTAGATTCTGTTAATAAATTCCTGAATTTTTGTGTACTTCCCTTGTTGGCTTTGAAAAGGGGCACAAAAATTCTCACAGCCATTTTGTTCATGTCGAAACTGTTTCCAAACTTTTGATCAAATGCTATTTGGCACATTGACTTTTCCAGGCACAAGGTGGCAGTGCTGACAGTACAGGACCCACAAATGGTACGTGATCAGAAAAAGTTTGGGAACCACTGACTTGATGCAAACATTAAACAAGAAGCTACTAACTGCTTGCTAGCGCTGAAACCATGACAACGATCATCCATGCATGGGACTGAGCTGTTACAGATGTCATGGTCAGCTAAGCAGGACATGCGTTCCAAACTTGTCAGTTGAATACTTCAACCAATCTTGTTCAGCTAAAGCCAAAATAACTCTAGCAGTTATTTTGCCTAATAAGGCTATTTTGCCTCATGAGGCAAAATAGATACAGCAGAAAAATGTATGTTGTGCATCACAATATGCTTTCGGATAGTTTTTGGATACAGATAGTATGGTTTCAACAAAAACAGGATTCGGATCGGATACGGATATCATTTTTCAAAAACAGGATAGGATCAGATAGTAAAAATCCACTATCCGATCATCTCTGGTTTCAGCGACCAAATTCTGGTGATTCCCAACCTGGGGTTGAATCTAAGCTGGGAAAAGTGACGCCTGCATTTGCAGCTTATGCCAAACCAAGGCTTCTTACTACATTACATTTGTGGAGCTAGCCTAATCTTGCTGAATAGCATATTTCATTTTGCTCATTCGTCAGTGTCTCGGTTATGAGGTTCTCAGTGGTTAACTCCTTAGGTAACAAGTACTGTTCTAACATTCTCCTTATGTGTGACATATATCTTTCATGGACCCTCTTGTTTTCTCATCAATATGAAATACAAGTAATACCTTTACCTCAACTGTTTTTGATATGTACACACCATTGTTTGCCTCAACGAATCATGGCCACCTAGTACAGGTTAAGATCATTCAAACTTTTTTGCACAACCAAAGGAAATATGGTGGCACTGTAATCGGGAAACTTTGTTGACACTACATGCTGAAACACACCAAGCTGAAGGTCAGTGATGGAATCTGGAGACTTGGTCTCGGTCTCGAGACGCGTCTCGAAACCCGTTTTTTGAAGTCTCGGTCTCGAAGGTCTCAGGTCTCGTCTCGGTCTCGAAGGTCTCAGGTCTCGTCTCGGTCTCGAAGGATTTCAGTCTCGGCATCAAGTTCTTAGTCTCGAGACTTTGCATAGGTTATTTTTTATGAAGTTTTCCAAGGAGTTTCTTTAAAAAACGGTTTTAAAAAATGATTGTTTGAAATTTAGCCGTTCAAAGAGGTCAGTGGCTAAGCTTTCTTTGTTGTTATGTTGTTTGCGAGATGGAGAAAACAATTTGCCTTCTACCCCGTTAAAAATCTATACTGAAATCAATAAAAAATGTGCATGCATCAATGAAACCACAGCGCGTAATCTCTGCAATGAAAGGCTGGGAGTATTTTGCTAAGGACTATATTTGAACTGTTTTTCCAAGAGTTTTGTTATGAAACCCATAGGCTCATTCAAAAGAGGTGGGAGAGTGCCAAAAAGTTTCTTTTTTGAGAAGCCAAATGAAACCATGTCTTTTTTTCGAAGTGCTTTTCAAAGCACTTTGTTGAAACACGCTGGTGAAGTTTTTTTTTGTTCTGGGTAATGCAGACTTTTTTAAGTTCAAAAATGCCTCGGAACTCTCTTGAGGAAAATTTTTGCTCATGAGAGTTTGATACAGAGAGCAAATAATGCGTCATGGCTGATCAGTCACTTTGACGTAGCCTACTGCTATGGGCTTTACGGCCTTTCTGCGTTTTCTATCCGACATGCGGTGTTGCGAAAATTTAAATGTGTCAGCAAAAACGGAAATTTGGAACAGTTGTGAATATCAGTTTAACGTAAAAGTATGGAAATTATGAAAAACTTGAAAATATAAAAACTTGACAACAAAAAATAGCAAATCTAGGAATTATAGATAGAGCCATAAAATCAGCGGGAAGGCGCTACACCATTTCACTGCTAGTCAACTACACCAGTAATCCCGAACTTCGCTCATTCTACTGCAGCATGCTGCATCCCAACAATGCCTGTCGAAAGCATCTAATACTTTCTTTTTATCAGAGAAAGAAAAAATCTTCAATACGAAGGCAATGGTTACCTACAAAAGATCTGCCGCAGTTGTAAAAAACTGACAAACTACGAGCACCTTGCCCTAAGTAAGACAAAAAAACGAACCCAAGTTGCTTCAGGGCTTCATTAGCACTGTGCACTTTGTTGTTGCCATGGAAAACACATCGAATCCATGGTGCCAACTGATTCACAAGTAATGACAAAAAATAAAACTTTCCCGCTGAACCACAGCCTAGCATATGCCAGCTATGCTATTTATTTAGCCATACATACATGCAAATGTAAAGAAAGCAAAAAAATAGGAAAAGTGACGAGAAGGGTGACCAACAAGTAAAGAAAGCAAGATCCATAATCGATAAATAAAAACACGACTCCTTTCGGTTTCTGAGTATTTGATTGTGATGGTCAAGATGTTTTATTATTCCTTATTGTTATAATAAGCATGATACATGATTTTCCCTCATTTTATATTGTTGTAAGCAAATGTGAGGAGTGGAAAGAGGAAGCATTGTTATGGTCGGCCCCGGGCAACATTAACATCGCTACGCCACTACAGCAGAGCATGCGGTGGGATATAGCCTCGCTGGTTCAAAGTGTAAACCAAATTTGTGCCAAAAAAGTCTATTGCTCTAGTAGGCCTAAATATTTTTTTCTTTGCGTCAACAGCAGAATCACGAGCACCATTTTAAAAACTTGTTTTCGACAGAGTTAGCAAGTTTGGATGGATGAAAAATTAGTTACAATTTTGCGTTTTGACATTCAAAGTTGTGCTTTCGTTTTTTTAAATCTCTAAATATATCACCTCTTAATTCGAAATTTTTGGAGAATTCTTACTCAATTACTTGTCGTGTGACGAGAAAAGTAATTAGGAAAGGTGTAGGTAACGTTACAAAAAATGGCAAAGCTATGTTAGTCAAAATACACGAAATATGTGGCGAAGAAATTTGAGTGTCAGTGCAGATGCCCAGTGTTAAAATAAAAAGAATGTAGTGAAACAGGTAAGTGGTTGATAGTAAAAAACAAAAAGTTTGTTATTTCATTGGCAAATGATATAAACGACGAAACACCTTGGCAAAAAATTGAATGATGGAAAGCAACATTTCCTGTGGAGTTACCACTTAACTGTGCTGTTTTGACTATAGTGCTGCTGGGGCTGTATACACTCGCCTACATCGACTGTGCTTGTGTTAAAATAAAATGTGGTGGTCCGCCTTTTCTCCACTTTCTCAAATATCATAGGCCTACTTCAATACTAGGCAGGAGACCAGAGCATGGGAGCTTCACCAGGGCATCATCTCCTGTCCTTGCACAGAAAGGTTGGTATTGTTTTGTAAGAAACAAAACAATTAAAATTTTTCTGAGTCAAAACAAATTTATTGAAGCATGTCAATGGCAAACACCTCGAAGATTCAATTGGTTCACCGACATTTTTCAAGTGAAAAATGCATAGACCCTCTAAACGCTGCCAACATTTTCAAATGTCCATGTATTTCTTCATGGAATTTGTAAATAAGGCCACAGGTTTGAGGTTGTATATTTCTAAGAGGAAAGTGAAAATGAACGTTTGCAGTATTTGGCCGTTTGCACAAATTTCTGATGATTTTTATTATCTTGGTATTTGGCAATGTTCGAGATATTTTGTTGCAGCATTATTCAAGGAGTTAGCTTTAATCACCATCAGAGAAATGTGAGGTCTCGAGTCTCGGTCTCGAACTTCTAGGTCTCGGTCTCGGCTTTTATGACGAAGTCTCGGTCTCGTCTCGAAATTTGAGCCAGGTCTCGGTCTCGGAAGTTACGGTCTCGACTACATCACTGCTGCTGTAGGTCGTTGAAGTTGGACAGATACAATAATCAAAACATGTCAAGTTGGTTCACAAAAGCATTTCCAACTATAGGCTACACATATATTTGCTGTGGATGAGCTTAACCTCAAATGTAGTAAGATATTTTATTGAGGTAGGCATAATCTGCAAAATGACATGTGCTCAGAAAAACCATTAACATTTTCAATACCTACAATGATATGTTGTGATCATTCACAATATGGACATTAGTGGGAAAAAAAATGATTGAGCCTGCTTTTTTGTTTGTCATACACTGAAATGTCTTTGAAATGAACAAAAAGGAATTAAGTCATTTCAGTCAGAATGTCTAAAAATATGGGTTAATGAACACTGTTACAGTGACTTAATACAGTTGTGAGACAAATGACCAAAATGTCTCAGCAAAAAAGCAAGGATTGAGCTAAGGCAGGGGTTCTCAACCTTTTTTCTCCCGTTTACCCCTTGCCAGGTTCCTGACATAAAATATACCACTTGTTATTTGTTTACCCACTAGCGTTGTAGAAAACTGTGCAACAGCATCAATAAATTTACCCCCAAGGGATTTATACTCCCACAGTTGAGAACCCATGAGCTAAGGGATTTATACTCAAGGCTTCACTACACTTTTGAAAATATTGTTTTCTGGTTTGATGACAATTTCCACATGAAAATTAATTTCTTATTTAGTTAAAACCATCAAGAGCCACTAGTTTATTCTTGTACCAAGATGTTTGTGCTTTCATGAGCAGGTCTACGTTTTAAATGTTATCTGACAAATAATTCTGGCAGATATATTTAAAATCGCAGTGCGAATGAAAGCAAGAAAATGGTACTATTAAACACAAACATGCAAATTTGGCAAAGATGAAATCACATTATCATATTATGTGCTTCTTGTTCAAGCCTGCTTGAATATTTTGTGCTTGTTTTAGTTACAAAGCTTACAAATTTTTGAAACCATCTTTCTGCTGCATAATGTTACACTTTTAAAGTCATGATAAAAATGTTTTATTGCCTCTGAAAGTTAAATTGAAAACATACTGCATTACTCATAAGAGATTTACAGTGCAGAATAGGCCTCATCCAAACCAGCATTGTGAAATACACGTACTAGTTTTGTATGATCAAATAAACATTAACTGAAACAGTCTATCCAAAAAATTTGGTACTATCATTTTATGCATGTTGGCAACACCAGCTAACCAAATAATTTTGTAGAAGTAAGGTTTATATTTTTCGTTGACTGATGACTAAACCAACGTGGGTTTACATTGAAATATTTTAAATGGTCATCAACATATAATTTTAGGGCTTGCCAGTTTGTTTAAAAGAGCAGGCCAATGCCGTGCACATATGCGCTAGCAATAAACTGAGTGATCAAGCTCAGGTCAAATACCCAACTTTTCATCACTGAACAATTCTTCACATGCCATGCTAGCTGAATGCATCCAATAACTGCTATCTATTTGTATAACTAGCTTTGTGCCAAATGTAATATCTTGCAAGGTAAGCATTAGCACTTTCAATGATCAATATTGAAGTATTAAAAATATTTTGAGGAAAGAGGTGCAACACTGTTCAACACATATGTAGAAATATAAACAGTGTTTCAGATTTGAGTTAACCTAATCTGTAAGCTTTCACAATATCAAGTTTGTGGGAAGAGCCTATGTACATACTGTATTATTATTTGTTAAAGGCTTTAAGTTTAAATGTGATCACTTGAAATAACCAGCAAATCTGCACTTCACCAAGCAAAACCAGGCAAGATTTAGTCTACATGTATTGAATATGTTATATCTTTGGTTCAGTGGTAGGCCCATGCCCACTGGACTTACTGCAGGCATGAAAAAACTATTCAAGTTGTTGTTAATGTGGAATACACAAAAGCCAACCTGCATTCACATCTTGGAGTCAGCAGATGAAAATTTTCCCTCTTCAGCGAATCTATATGTCCATCAGGCCTATCTATGCCTACATGTTCGAAGCAAATATTTAAAAGCTTTTTTTCTGTGATCTGGTGCTAGTTACTAACTTTTTTCTGAGCTCTCACGTAGTTTAAACCAAAAAAAGACAATGCAAAGTTAAGCTAGCCTATTGTGGGCCTAGCGGTCTGAAAGTAAATGTGCAGAAAACTGCTTTCTAGCTGAGCTGACAACCTGTAAAACAGAAAAATAACTGCAAAACAATTTTTTCTCACTTTCACTTGGAAGATCATATCTAGTTTGCCTTTACATCACTTAGTTTGTGTGTAGCCTAGCCTAAAAAAAATTATTAGACTACAGTGAATATAATAGAAATAGGGACACTGTGATACAGTGCAAGTGCGATCACACAGCTAATCAAAGCAGAGCAATACAAACCTATTAGGAAACAACACGGAATAAGTAGCCTACTGCAGAAACACGCTGATTGATAACCACTTCAAACAAGCAGGCTACTACTGTTGCGATCGGAAATCCCGAGCGGCATGTGCGCAAAGTTTCACACCGTGGCAACAAACAACAATAGAAATCACCCGACGAGATCACTCTACTATTGCTTGTTCGCGCCACATGCATATATTTTTGTTCTTCGCGCACATCCCGTTCGTGGTGAATCACACAATCAACGCAACACCACCGGAGAGGTTGCAACACTACACAAAATAACATCCTGGATCCAGAAAGCTGAGTCCTACAGTGAAAAAACACAAGCGAAGTTGAAGGAAGTCCACGATATTATCGCTCTAGGAGCGAAACTGAAGGAAGTACACGAAACGAAGCCGGAGGAAGTTGAGGGAAGTTCGTGGCTTTCGCAAGCCTTCCTAGCCGACAATAGAATAAACAAAGATTTTTCCCCAACTTCGCAAGCTTTCGCAAGCCTTCCTAGCCGACAATAGAATAAACAAAGATTTTTCCCCAACTTCGCAAGCGTTCGCGATAGTCTAAACCCGCCTTAAAGTTAGGGCTATACAACTTGGATTTACGATCTCTGCCTATTTGTAATGTACAATTGATTTGGTAAAAAAGTATATACTGTAAGTGCAACATCAGTTTTAGACTCTAGTATGTTTTGCGTGCATGAATTGACTGTTTATTGCTGTAAATTTTTTGTTGTTGTTGTTGTTGTTTTCTTTTTTGCTGCCGCAGTCTCTTTCTTTATTTTACAGGGAAAATCCTCCAAGAAGGTCATTCTCCATTATTTGCAGCAGGGCGGCACCTTGGAGGATTTCTTCACCATGAAATGCTTCTGCACAACTCAACTTGTGAAGCTTGGTACACCATAGTGCGCGTGGCTCCTCAAGCGGCTGTTTTTTGCAGAAGTTGGAGATTTGACTTCTCTTTGGCACAAAACTACGAACTGCTACAGAGCAACAATTGCCTGCTTGGATGCCAAAGGTTTATGGAAACCCGGGCAGAGTTTCATTTTAGCTGGGTTTACACTTTCTCTGCCATGCTCAGCTCCTTGCAGAACTGTGCAAACCACGATAGATACCGGTTGCGACCCAGCACTCCCGCGCAACTGTGTTGATCTTCCAACAGACTGGAACCTCTTCAAAAACTGTAACCTTATTAAATTCGCCATAATTCCGCCATCAACTTTACCAGGATAGAAATGTCTGAAACTGTGGAGGGGCGCCCGACGAGACAACCTGTTTTAACAGTTTTTTTTCTGTGCCCCAGCGCCTTAACTTTAATTTGCACCAAATTGTTTAACATTTGCGCCAATAAACTCTCTCTCTCTCTCTCTCTCTCTCTCTCTCTCTCTCTCACTGATTAGCTTCTTTAGCAAGTGGACAAAATTTAGTATTACTATTAGCAACTGAACATTACTTTGTCAAAGCAAATGAAGCAAACACATAATGAAGTTTATAGTAAATCTGTAGGCCGACACTGCGTGCATATGTGATAATGTCCATTTTTTCTGATTTTTCCCCGGTTTGCTGTTAGGGATTTTCAACACTAGTGTAACCTGAAGATTCGCACACGTAAAATTAAAAAATATACCCGACAACTACTACACTTCTACACTAGACTATGGTAGACTAGATAAGACAGTACGTGCAAAACATGAGAAAAACACAGCAAATCTCACAACATCTTTACAACCTAAACAAAACGAAACCATGCAACAATGGCTCCCAAACCTTTTCTGACGGCATACCATTTGTGGGTCCCGTGCTGCCAGCGTGTTCCACTTTGTTCCATGAAACCTCATTCTACCAAATATCATTCGATCACAAGTTTGGCAGACCAAACTTGACACAAACGCAGCATGAACGAAATTCAATGTGCACCCCTGGTGAAAAAATGGCTGTTATTCAAGCTCGAACAATCTTAATAGGGTTTCACACCAAATTAGGGTCATTCAAATTTGCATTGCAACGCAAACATTTCAAATATTTCTCCAACATGCTACAACTGGAAAAAGATGTAAGCATTGTTGTCAGTGATCTGGAGGTATATGCAAAGCACCTTAAAAATTTAAGTGAAGACTGTAGTTCAAAGGTACGCCAATCTGGCAACCCTGTGCAGCCTAGGGTTGTTTTACCCGGATAACGGTTAACCAAGAGTATTTTTGCTATCCGATAGCCAGATATTTTTCTGTCGGTTAACGGGATAAAGAAAACTACCGCTACTAATGCGTTTTACGCTTCTTTCAACGGTCTCCCAACCTTGAAACCCTCTATGAAGTTCTGCTCACAATCCAACCTGGGTTTTTAAATCATGGAAGTAGATTAGACCAGGCCTGCCCAACCTTTCTAGTGTTGCGGGCCACATTCACATGAGGAAATTTATTGCTGGCCACAAACGTTTTTGTGGCATAACAATAAGCTATTGTGACATAACAAATCCCTTAATTTTGATAAGATTTGCGCGATAACACGAGGTGATAATGAGTCCTATAGTTGCACGCAGTGTTGTCAGCTAGAATGGATGTAAACCAAATCAAAAAAATTGAGATATTTTGGAAGCGGTTGTTATACAAGTTTTTGGGTGGCAGGCCCATAACAGACACAACAGGTATAATTTTGGTGCGTTTTGATAGTAAACGTACTTGAGCCTATAAAAAAATACTAAAAGTTAAAAAGTCTGCTTACGAGCTTATTTCATCGCGGGCCACTTAATACAACCTCGGGAGCCGCATGCGGCCCGCGGGCCGCGGGTTGGGCAGCCTTGCAACTGCTGAGGGGCATCGACTCGACAACCTTCCGGTTCTTTCAATGCCCTGGCGTCCTTGCATTGATTTGTGTTTTTTTTCTAGCTGAATATTAATTATCGCCAAATAAAATCAACTCAACTCAACTTGCATTAGACCATCACTGGAAGTGAAAATCTGAAAAAATTCTTGCTCTCTGTTTCGATAAGATGTGATACTGGTTCCAGGATGGAGCAGGTGATTTTCTTGTCATCTTGATGCAAGCAGCTCAGAGGATTGTTTGGGTAGATTCAAATCATGAATTCAGTCATTTATTTCAGCCGGGTCCAAGTGGAGGCAATAATCAACAACTCTTGCTAAAAATATCGAGAGACATGTCATCATCTGTTGAAGTTGAAGAATATCTTGAGTGTATCATCTTCAAGACAGGGAACGTAGTTGAATACAGGCTTGGGTGCGTCACAACGTGAGGAACAGGCTTTTTAAAGCTGAATTGATGATTGAATATTGGAGTGCTGTATAATGTTTATTTTGCTTGTTGATGCCTTTCACATTTACCATGCAGAAGTACCAATCTGCAACATGGTCTATTTGTTTCCTCCAGATAATTGGAATGCCAAAAGGAAGGTGCTTATCTTTTTCATGGGACCATGATCTCAAAGCTTTCACACAGCTTGTACAGACTTTATGTGGAACCCATGCTTTATCTTGATCCCTACGCTTGATTTTAAAGTCAGTAAAATGGGCTTTTTCCACAAAGTTGTTGATGGATTGTCTTTGTGCTGTTGGTGTAAAACTTCCACAAATGTAGCAAAATACATCAGGATTGTTGGAGTATTTTTTTTTCATTGAAGACATTTTTAACCTAAGTGATGAAACAGGTTATGTCAGGGTTAATTAAGAGGAACAACAAGTTAACACTCAAAGCCACAGTGTCTGGTGCGTCGAGTCACGTTGATCGCCTCGCTTGTCTGCAGCGTACGTCCACAGGGTACAGTTAGGCATTCTGGAACGTGGCGCTTGGCGATGCGCGCAAAGAACTGCCGGACGTTCCAGAACGTGGTGTAGCAATCTGCATAAAAAACTGCACGTTCTGGAACGTGGCATGGCGTTGAAAGTGTTAAAAATATTTTAATTGCTGTGACAATCATTTAAAGGGGTAACTACAGTGGTTGGATAGCATTTTGCCATTTTTGAACAAAAATTGTAACGTTGCAAAAAATCTTGACGTGATAGAGAGAAACTCAGTTCATTTTTACATGCAGCAGCCTCGAAACATTCAAAATCAATTCACAGATCTGAAACAACTCAAAAATAGTTCTTTTGTATACCAGTGTTATTAATATTATTGCAGGTTGTTTGTTTTACAAAGCATGTTATAATACAAACTATAAATGTGCAAAACTGCCTCACAGAAAGTCCAAACATTTTAGTACAACTTGGATGTAGCAAGATTAGGTTGGTGCGTTTCATGTGTGCAAAGATTTAGACAATTTCGTGTTCATGGTAATACGTTGAAAATCTCTTGGCCTATAAAATTTAGCTCACATAAAAAGTTTAGGTAGTGTCTCAACACCCGTATCTAGCAGGGATGATCATTGTCCGCAACTGCGCATTCGCGCAACCAGATAGAAATATAAAACTGTCGCCAAACTCACTTCAAAACATAACCAAACTCAACAAAAATTTGGCAAACTTCTGGAAATGGTCGTATCTTTACCAAAACATTAATTTTTTCACTGAAGATCAGTCGCTTAAAGCTTTTTATCTTTCACCTTGTATTTTACCAGACAGCGTATAGTTTTTCAACACTTTGGAAATATTTCTGATGAATCAGTTTCAACATTTTGCAAAGATATTTGATAAGAAGTATTCAATACCATGCTTCTAATTTCAAAACCTTCATACTTTCATTTGATGTCATGAATTTTCAAACCATTAGCAAACCTAAATAGCAAATCTACATATGAATATGTACGCAAATACAAGCAAATATACAGGTCGTACATTTTGCCAAACCAAAAAAATTGGAACAAAATGCTTTTAAAACAAGATGCTTATAAGATTGGAACAAAGTGTTAAGAATGCGTCTGTAACCCTATGGTTCTGTCTTCAATGCAGTTGCAAAAAGTGTCTGTAACCCTGCGATTTCGCCGGCTTCAATGTCTTGTACTACGTTCCGTATTGTCTATTTTTATCAACCTGCGTTCTGCAGAGTGTGTGTGTTCATACTATGGACTTAGTGTCTGCTATAAACAAATAAATTAAATTAAAATTTAAAAAAATCGCCAGAAATTCGCCAAACTGCCAAACCAAAACATCTGTAGCCAAACGCTTTAAAATTGGTCAGATTTTCGAAATATGGCGATAAACTTGCCAATACGGCAACACTGCATCCCTGACTCGCGTGCAACTGCGCAGTGTGCGCTGTATCTGGTGCAAACTACACACTTTAGCAGGTAAATACTTGGATTCGGTTCAGAGGCGCCAGCTGCCAGGAGCACTCTTCTGGTGCAACGTGCAAGCGTGGTTAAATGGCGTGGTGAGAGTTTTTACTTTTTACTTACACAGTTACGGTAGTTAATAGTTATGCATATTTACTTAGTGAACTCGTGACGACGCGTATGAAAGTACAAGATCATGTAAGTTCGAGAGATACTCATAGATACTGAATCGTGAATGTTTTGTTAAATAAAGATTGTTGGTGGTAGCCTACCCAACGCTACAGAGCCTCCAACGCCGTTGCAAAACGTTGTTTTTATCAACTTGCGTTGTGCAGAAAGTGTGTGTTTTGTACTATGGACTTCGTCGTTCGTGTATGCTGGCAAAAATACATTCATTCTCAATATGATAAAGTGTTTTGGGTAAGGGTCAGCAGCGTCAATAAGTACCACCAGCGTTAAATAAGCGTAGGGTTGTACCACCAGCGCAGGGATGTACCACCAGCGTAGGGAGTTGATTTGAAAGGCAACTCTTTGTACCTCCAGTGTAGGGAGTTGATTCAGAAACTAAAGCAACTGTTTGTACCACCAGCGTAGGGGAGGGCTTTAGAAAGCAACTGCTTGTACCTCAAGCGTAGGGATGGCTTATGCCTTTCTAAAGGTTTCCCTACGCTTGAGGTACAACTGTTAGTTTCTAAATAAACTCCCGAAGCTGGAGGTACAAACAATTACTTTCTATTTCAACTCCCTACGCTGGTGGTACAAACAGTTGCTTTCTCAATCAACTCCCTATGCTGGAGGTGCAAACAGTTGTTTCTACATCAACTCTCTATCTATGTTTGAGGTACAAACAGTTGCTTTGTAAAGCCACTCCTACGATAAAGGTAAAAACAATTGCTTTCTAAAGCAATCCCCTATGCTGATGGTACAATCAGTTGCTTTCTAAGTCAACTCCCTACAAACAAACAGTTGCTTTCCAAATCAAACCCTATGTTGGTGGTACATCCCTACGCTGGTACTACTGATGCCACTGACCAGTCCTCAGTGTTTTCAGCACCAGGGACTGAAACATGTGAACTCTGGAAGCTTCTCAAGGCTTTTGCAAAATAAATGCATTTTAACTTTTGGAATTCCAGCTAAATGACAGTTATAAACATGGGTTCTCAAATAGCAGAGGTTCTAGCATACAACAAACCTTTTCTGTTTGGCACTGGTGTTACTGCATTGCAAAAACCTCTTCTATTGCACTTGTGATGTGTGCATTGCCACATTACCAAATCTTTGTTTTGTGTATTGTACTATGTTGCATGCTACATCCATTCATCTATTGTTGAACAACAAACTATTGTTGCACTGCAACAAACTATTTCTATTTGGTGGTGTGTTGAACTACCTTTTCTATTTGCCACTTTTGATGTGCTGCATTGCAAAACCACTTCTGTTTGGTGCTGTTGTTTAATTACCTCTTCTATTTGCCACTTTCGATATGCTGCGTTGCAAAAACCTCTTCTATTGCACTTTTGATGTGTGATGAATTGCCAGTTGCCACACTTCAATTTTTTTATATTAATCTTTGTTTTGTATATTGCATTTACTTAGTGCTACATGCTAGATTCGTTCGTCCTCTTTATGTTTGCTGCATGCCAAAACCTCTTCTATTTGGCACCGTCGTTGATGAATCCTACTGCAATTGCATGCAATTGTTTTTGTAGTGCCATTTTGATTTGATCAATGTCCTGAGGAGGATCTAGGACATTTTGGTGATGTTGTTTTGGCGACAGGACGTTTCGGTGATGGTGGTTGCAGATGTTTTATATGATAAAAAATGTGTTTTTGAAATACTTCAGTGGTTAGACTGCAGAGGGTGTATGCTTGATAAGCGTTTTTGTTGTCATCCTGAGGGCACGTGTCGTTTCTCTCCGCCGTAAGTTTGGAAGAGCTTAGTGCGACCATGACCGTGTGTGGAAGGAAATATGGCTTGTAATGTTTCTTTTTACTGGCATGAGGCGTTTGCGAATTTACACAAAAGTTAAGCTTGGACAGCAATTATTGCTTCAGCTTTCGTGTAGTTATTCTGATTGCGTTTCACAGCTAATTTAAGAGTATATTTGTTCTTTCTTTCTGTCGGTGTATGAATCTATTCGAACTTCTAATCCCTTGCCAACAGTTGCTTCCCAGAGTGCGAACTCCTGTTCCAACAGCCAGGTACCAGAGATTGTCTCTGGGCGAAAGCGTGCATGTGTTTGGTGGAGCAGGATGCCAGAGTTTGCTCAAAGGCAAACTCCAACTCACATACTTACAATCAAATGCCACGTAAGCTTTGGACGTCCGACAAGTTCTCTTGGCCATGAATACCAACAGTAGAAATTTTCCTTAGGCAGGGTTGATGCTGTGGCTAAGTTCAAAAATTTGGAAGCAACAACACTGATCTAAAGTCCATCGCCGAAACGTCCATCACCGAACCAGCGTCACCGAAACAGCATCGTCGAAATGTCCCATTCTGCCTAAGGAGACTCATTCAAGGGAAAGACACTTAAGTTTTTATGATGCACTTGACTACAATGATATCCAATAACTATGTCACTTACTTGGTACACCTATAGCCTAGTCTGATGTAATGGTATCTTGCTTCAGCATAATTGTTATGTGAAGTTTTCATTGTTCCAATCTGGTGTAATTGCACATGGCAGTGTCTAAACATCCATATCCAGTTTTTCTTTTTTTGAAGCACTAAAAAATTGTATCAAACAAAGTTTCTGATTTCAAGCCTAAACCTAATCCCAAATGCTAATCTAAAACCGTGACCTTGAATCTAAACCCATGGGTGGTTTTTAAAAGCTTTTAACAAAGAACATCGAAATCCCTCCCAAAAAAAGCTTCTGAAAACATACAATGTCATCTTATAACATCAAAAGTATCATCTCTAAAATGCCTTGTTTGTCTCTTTATCACCAATGGTCTCTGCGACTTATCATCAAAAAGGTGATGGGTGCATCACTATAGTGGTTTAGCTAAATTTGATAGTAAAAAACAAATTCTCCCTTTCCCAAACATTCTGATATGTGATTTTCTTTGCTTTTTTGGTTAAAGGAATACTTGCAAGTTTTACAAGTTTGTGCTTATGACTATTGCACTTTTGTGACAATTGCAATGCCAGCCTTTGCACTTACGTGACAGCTGCATGGCCAATTTATGCCCTTTTGCAACAAAACAAATTTTTCCCTTTTCATGTGAAAACATGCTGGTAGTAAATGGTTGGCATGTGACTAAACTGTCCAGTAGTGAATATGTTAAGCTAATGCTTTTAAAATGCATGCAGGTAAGTGTGTTACCAAACATTATGGATAAACTATTCCAAACTGGCTGAAATAAACATAAAATGCATTTTCTCAAAAGATTTAAATCCAAAGGTGTGTTTTTTTAGAAAGTGTATCAAAATCCATATTCAAAGATGTGTAGGCTAGCTTTCGGCAAATAGTTTGTGTTTAGACCCACTGAAATGGTTTTCCTAGTCTCAATAGGTTTAAATCATATTATTTATTATGTTAGCCAAGATTTTTTCTTGCAGGTTAGGTTGTATGTTAAACATAAATTTTATCATGGCAAAATTTTCACTTGCCTTGAAGTCCAAATTACAATCAGCTAAACGACACTTAATCATAAAATTAACTGAGATAAAATCTGATTATGTTGCTGCTGGGAAAGACACATGGGCTGAATCAAAAATGCACCCATTGAAGTCTTTAATTTATGTTGGTGCATTTAGTTTTGGTATTTACACTTATAAACACGTTCCATCAGAATCCAATTATATTGCAACTGTTGTGGAATGTTCAAATGATCTTCTGCTGCAAAGTGATGCAACTCGCAACAAGGACAGTGACAAATTTGTTCAATCAGTTTTAGGCTTGTGCAATGGAGATAGACTGAGGTATAAAAGACTTGGATTTTTTTCCGTAATGTATACAGCCGAATTTAACAAAGACAACAGAACCTATGTGGCTCAATGCAAGTACACAAACCCTAAATGGATGGAGTTCCACAAAAGAGTTTTGGATATTGGTTTTCTTGAAAGATGGTGGATTTTGCAGTACATTATGACAGACTATGATGTTGATTTGAATGAAATGCCAAAAGAGTTTAATTCAGTTTGGAGCAAGTACTTTGACCATTTAAAAATGTTGTTTGGGTATTCCTATTATCATATTAAGTCCCAGCCGCAAAAAGCATCTTTGTATGTTTTCACTCCTGCTGATGATGTTAACTCTGTATCATGATTGCAACAGATCAACTGCACTAGTATGACAGCAGTGGTTTCAGTTAAACATTTAATACTGTATCTGGCTGCTGAGTTTCACTTTATTTTCAGTTGCTTTTATGTGCTGAGTTATATTAAATGGTCATTTGCATGTTTTTTAATTCTGTCTGCTTGTGTTTGCTACTGTTTTCCATCAACTACTTCTTGAAAGTATTTTTATGCCATTAAGAACTGCTTTTGAAATAGTTTATTGCTTTGCTGCTAGATCAGTGATACTTGATCTTAGATCTCAAACATCTTTCCAGCAGCTTTCCTTTTAAAAGCTGTTCATGAATTTTCAAAACTAATGTAAACATTAGTGTCAAAACAAAATACATGAAGCTCATCAAGAACATAATTGCTTTCATCAGAAATCATTTCATTCTTCTTTATTCTGTAACTCATGCTTGTGATGATTTGAATATGAAGTCAATGACACTTGAATTACATATAGTGGAATAGCCCCCAAAGAGCAGCATTATCTGGATCTGATGAGTTTCTAAAAATGTTTACAACCTCTGCTGGAGATCATTGCTTAATGATGCACCTAAGCTCTAAGTTTGTTTTAATCCTCTGTTGCCTATGCCTCACCTCTCATAACTTTTGCATGTTGTTTTAGTGTACAAAAATAGCACTGAATCACCTTGCTGATTTGCTTAAACTGGTCTTGTCTGCTCACTACTGTTGCAACCTCTCTGGTGGCATTGCATCGATTATGTGATTCACCACGAACAGGATGTGCGTGAAGAATAAAACCATTATATATGTAGCGCGAGCAAGCAATAGTAAGAGACATTGCAAGCATGATCTCTATTGTTGCTTGCTGCCACGGTGCGAAGCTTTGCGCACATGCCGTTCGGGATTTCCGATCACAACAAAATGGTGCTGTGACCAGGATGTGGAGGTTGTGCCAAGTTCAGCCTTCACACAAAGAACGTGTGATCGATGTGGTTTGTTGTAAAAAGGAGGGGATGTTGTTGCAACCTCTCTGGTGGCATTGCGTTGATTATGTGATTCACCACGAACGGGATGTGCGTGAAGAATAAAACCATTATATATATAGCACGAGCAAGCAATAGTAAGAGATTGCGAGCATGATCTCTATTGTTGCTTGCTGCCACGGTGCGAAGTTTTGCGCACATGCCGCTCGGGATTTCCGATCACAACAAAATGGTGCTGTGACCAGGATGTGGAGGTTGTGCCAAGTTCAGCCTTCACCCAAAGAACGTGCGATCGGTGTGGTTCGTTGTAAAAAGGAGGGGATGTTGTTGCAACCTCTCTGGTGGCGTTGCGTTGATTATGTGATTCACCACGAACGGGATGTGCGTGAAGAATAAAACCATTATATATATAGCATGAGCAAGCCATAGTAAGAGAGATTGCGAGCATGATCTCTATTGTTGCTTGCTGCCATGGTGCGAAGCTTTGCACACATGCCGCTCAGGATTTCCGATCGCAACACAACCAACATTAAATAATATAAGTTGTATCAAAATTTGAGGTACTGTTTTTTGAAAGCAAGTGAAACTCATTTTACTATAGCAGTCTATTTTTTAAGACAAATGTTCTGATTGAAAAAAAAAACAAGTTGAATGGACTGTTTTTGGCTGGTTTTTATTTTTACTTTATATGTTGTCAGGTAAACATGAATAAAGCAATTTTTTTTACCTTAGTTATAGTTTCATTAGCTTGTAATGCATCGTGCCTCTACTTGGAAGGTCGATTAAAAACAAGCAAGGTAACACAAAAGCTGCTACCTATGTACAGTATTATGGACTTACTGTGAAACAAAAAATTATGTTTTTAGGATTGTAAATTGTACAGGTGTTAATGTTTGGTGTGACATTATAGCATGATGATTCTGATGTCCATTGATCATGCTTTTCTTTTTTTAGGATTGGGCTTTTCTAAGTCGATTTTGCTTCCTTTCTGATATTGGGCGTATGCAGTTCAAGTTCACATATCCATCTGTAAGTAATTTCTTTCTATCTTGCATAGTTTAGGCATTCTCCGATAAAGTATTTTTCAACTGGGGTGTTGCCACAGAAAAGTGGTGCTTGCTTGCACAATGCACATGGTTTTGATTTGATTAAGCGATTACAAAAACATTTTGTAGATCATCTGACTAGCAAAAAAACACTAATGGCTATATGTCATAATTTGAACTATACAATTTGAGTTATGACTTGTTTTCTTTCAATCATTTGTCAGTTATTGACCAAACTTTTTTTGAAATGACCAAATAATGGGTCATAATGCCTTTTTCTAGTCATAAAAAATGTGTGAAAATGAAAAAATGACACACTTTAGAGTTTTTTGTATAAATAAATGAAATGCCTCAGTGAAAAAGCAGGTTATGACCATCACAATCAAAATTCTAAATTGAAAAAACAATTGATTTTCACAAGGTGGCATGTGCCCTGTCTTACTTTGAAAGGCTTAAACGACTAATAGTATGATATGTCAGGTATTCCATTCAAAATATCGACAATTATGTTGTTGATGGATAAGCAAATTCTTACTAACAGTAGAACATAGGCGAATAAAAGAACTAAATGGGCTTGATCAATGTGCCCAAAGATCACCATATTAACTAAAGTTGAGTAAAGCGCCATTGCTAGAAGTGCTTAGTTGCTGAGCATAAAAGTTAAACAAACATTGTTTTTTCTTCGCTGCAGTCAAAAGCAACTAATGAATTAAATGTATTTAGTATATCCTAGCTGCCACAAAACGAAATCACAGTTATGAAACGTCTTTCATATGCTAAGAAAGTTTTGGTTCATACAGGGTTCTGAAGTTGAAAAAATTTCAAGTGGGGGCTGTCATTGTACAAAAAGTTTAAAAACCATTGCTTCAATGGTTTTCTGGGTTGTTTTCTCCAACTCAAAATTAAATGTTTTACTGCATGTTTGAAATTTTTTTCTACTAAATAAGTTTTGAAAGATGAAATATATTTTTTGCAGCTTTTTCACCCTCACCAATTGTACTGAAGCTGTTGATGGTAATTATCCAATTACCTTTGCGTTATTTTGGAACATAGATGGTTTAGCAATGGAAATGTGACCAGCAGCGTTATTGCAACTCTGATTAATTTGATGCAAAAGCAAATTTTCTGAATAAATGTTTTTGGCAGGAAAGTGTTGAAGTTTGCAGAATAAGTAGAACCTTATAGCTTATCATTATTAGTGATGTGTTGCAGATGTCAACAAGAAGTCAAGAACCATGTTGGTTTCACAATGGTTTTGCTTTTGGTCTATTTACCGAGTGTTTTTGTGACACATTAAAATTATAATTTTGATTACAGATACTTGATATTTTTATATTTCAAGCTAATCAATATTTTGTTGCAAGCTTCATTCCTGTGCAATCCATGCATGGCTTTTTTCCTGTTTTTGGTGTTCAATATTCTTTGTTTTTGACGAGGCCAGGCTGCTGATGACTGCTTTTGCGTTACAGGAAGATTGCTGCCACAATATCTTACTCTACTTTGATGATGGAGTGCAGTGGCCCAAAGTCTACCAGAATGATTCTATGGTTTGTTGCATGTGGTATATTTCTACATAACAACAAATATTTTCTAACCTGGAAACGTTCTAGACAACATTAATTTCACTGTCTCATACTTAAACCGAAAAAATTCATGCCACGTTTTCTAATATTTTTCGAATGGAGAAGCATTGAAGTTTGATGTTTACTGTTTCTTAATCAGTCGTCAAAATCATAACCAATTTGCACAAAATTAATCAAAACACGAGGAAAGTTCCATCTTCGAGTTGGTTATGATTTTGACGCTGCTAGTTGCGCTCTCATCCATTGCCGAGTGTTACTGATGCCTTTGATAAATTAGTCGTTCCAAACACTATCATTTTTATCAGAAACTTGCTGTTCAATCAAGTGATGATGAAAAACTTAGTTTGCACAAACAGCAAAATGTTTCTTGCCGTGGTTTCGATTAAACTGCATCCTTCATTGATGCCATCAACCTGCACTCGAAAGTAAACTTGTTCTTGACTTCACAACGAACGTCTGAAGTGCTCTTTCCGTCCACTTATCGGGATGCTATCCACTTGTTTTGGCCTGAGGGGCAGCTTGTTTCTGTGTAGTTTTTTTCGTTGACCAGTAATCAATACACGACGTAATTATATTTCATCTGCAGTTCGGACTTTTTCGTAAAGTCAGTAGCAAAAACCATGCGCTTGACAGAATTTAAGCTTTTTTGTGATTTCGTCTGTGTAAGATGTTCTAATGGTCACCGTTACGCACTCCGAAAGGGAAGAAATCAAAAACAGGTTTCTTCTTTTAGAATTGTTTTCAAAAAGAAGCAGTTTTGGAAGCCGAAAACAATCAGATCATCAACCTGACGACGCACTATTTATGGAGTGGATGCGAGGTGCGGAAGCTTGTCTTTGTAAATATGCATTAGCACTTTCGACTGTCGTGGAGGTCATCGCGGAGTTGTCTCCGGAAAGGGAAATGTGAGGTGCAGCGATGCTTTTTTCTCCAATTCGTCGAAACACACGCGCGGACCGCGTTAAAATACTCAACGTACCAGAACGTTCCACAAGCGCGCGATGTTTTAAGCGCGTAGTTTTGGCGGTTGCTGCTCGATGAAACACGAACAGCGCTTTCCATCGTGCATGAGAGATAGGGTGCAGTTACTTACACAGACTGGAAAAACAATATGTTCATTACTTTTTAGCGATGCTGCCCACTAAAGGTTTTTGAAAACAAAGACTGCGGTCGCACAGGAATAAAAACAAGTTGTTCCAACCGACCTTGTGTTTGTCGCATCACAAGGAAAACAACCAAAGTTAAATTACTCTCCAAACAGTGGTGCAGCCACTGCGAACGTCACCGCCAGAGTCGGTCCGAGACAATTCTGCGCCCCAGGTAAGCTTCAGCGTTTACGCCTCCCCCGGACACGTCACACTAAGACTTGCACTAGAAGTTGTAGTAATTTTTCTCGTAGACCACCACTGCTCCCGCTTTAACGAAATAACGCAAGATCGTTTTCAAACATTCCGGACGCGGAAACCAAGCAACAAGGTGATTCTGCGCCCCCTGAAGGCCGCCGTCTAGCGGAAAAGCCGGTCGGCGTCGCCTCTCCATACCACTCTTACCATGTCCGTGTAGCAGCAACATCAGAGCGCTTTTGTCGTCCTTTTTTTGTGAATTTTTCAACAGAAGAACTCCTGAGCTGCTTCGACCGAGCATGACGTACCCTGTTTCGTAGAACCTCCCCCACTCCTGTTTTTAGCACTCTACCACTGATTATAACACGCTTACGTCCGAAGTTCGGTTAACAATCGCCAGACAATTCAGCGTGGAATCTTTCTATAAAGTAACCCGGTACTGTGGCGCCCAAACACGTTAGTGCAAATAAAGCATATTTAAGCAAGTTCCAACTAGCTTCGACTGTTGAACACTGTCGTTGCATTTTTTTGTTCGATTTGATCCTCTGCGGTTTGTTTATATAAAATTTCGTTACAGTATGCAGCGACGGTACTGCTCTGCCCATTGCCTGTCGGAATGGTTCTCGAAAATATCTTCTCAAACCTTTTTTCGAAGCTAATATGTTCTCAAAAGGTTCTGAGAAACTCGTGGTGATTTATCGGAAACGAAAACGTGCGCTGTACCGAGTCGAAATGCGGATCTCTGGCAATTTTTATGTAGATTTCTGATATCTCTTGGTTTGACAGCAGGTCAGCAGCAGGTCGTTGCTTTGATTACCTTGCAAAATGCATAAGAAGTTCGACAGACAGGATTGAACACCTACTTATGGTGTGGCAAGGGCGCGAGCGGATAATGCGACCGCGAGTTCTGGCGCTGTTTTCCAGTCTCAACAAAACGCCGTCTAAACCTATTCGCAGCTGATAACGAACCACAGCAGCAGCGATTCTGGAGTTCTGCATTGCGATGGCGGAAGAAGCTTCCGCTCCTTGCACGAACGATGGTGGTACATCGCTATCAGCAACTGCCCAAGTACGTCAAGCGTATTCGTTTCGAATCGTCCATTTCGCATTCAAACCTTTCCTGATTCCGGAATTTTCACCTGTTCGATTGTGCTTTTGCTGTAAATGCAGCGTCTGGCGTTCTCCTGGTCAATGGCTTAGCTTAGGATCTTGCCATATGCGCACATGGTGGGGGTAGTCGCTGACGTTGGTGCCGTTTGCGTGCAGACGGAAAAAAGGGAAAAGGCGTAGACCTGTTGTATCAGGTGAAGCTGACGAATGGACATTCGTTTTGGAGAGAGCACTTTTCTGCCGATGAGTTTGGTAAAGCCTGTTTTTGCCAAATCGCAGTTTTTCTATGTGTTGAGGTTTCATCCTCCTTTAGGGGTGAAAAAGTTAGGATAAAACAACATTTGCCGTTTTGCTTTACAGGGATTCTCGAAACCAACATTTTCTTTCTGATTGTCTTCACTTTGATGTTCGTCGCTTCAGTCTACGTTGCCAGTAAGTTGTTCTCTGTGACCTTCGACCTTTGCGTGAACGAATCCGTTTCGGCAATACCGTCACGCGGCAATGCTATTTTATGCGTCAACCTGAACGACAGACAGTACGGTTCGGTGCAGCTTGATTGCAAAACGTTGTGGCAACATCAAAGACATAGCAACCTTTTCAAATTTCCATGATTTGTCGCTGGTACGGTTGGATAAGTTGCATTTTGCCGCAATAAAAATACGTCGTCTCGAGTTAAATCCGAAAGATATGTGGCACTACTGTGTTTGCATTTTTAGTCAGCGGCAAGCAGCAGTCAGCCAAGCAATAGATAAGAATCAGACGTTAAGAAGGCAACATAAATTGCTTTCTGCAAGCCCTTCATCTTCTTGCTGAGGTTTTAACCTGATTAGCCCAACTTATGGAGCCCCAATTAAACAACTAACAAGTTACATATTTGGTCAAAACAACATCGTGCGTTTTGCGATGTTTTCCACCGGCGATGGGCCTGTGCCGCAATAGGTTCGATCTTGGGACAGAAGTGGAACCACACGATAGCAAAAAAATGTGCATCTGCTACAGATCTCGCCTTTCAAGGCTCGAAAGCAAGGCTACGCGTGTTAAGATTTGTGGCTATTTTTTTTAACTGTAGCTAATCTGGGATAAGCGCTTAATTTTTGTCGTTTGGGACATGCTGAAAGCTTCTGCTCAGTATGGACAACGGAACAGTGGTCAGGAAAGTTTAGACCCCGCCATTATGGGCCGATATACAATGGAGCCCTAACTAATTCGACGGCATTGTTAGTTATTCGGTTTCAAGCGTCATCTTCAAAGTTTAGCCAAGTGCCTGACGTCGGTTAGGCGAACTGTTTTTGACCTTGTATCGTTACGCCGCACACGCGTCGCTCTGTCTTTCACTAATGGCACGATAGAAAACACTCTCTCACTATTTACACTCATTTTTCCCCTTCGCGAAGACACAGGGCAGCAGTCCCGGGAGGTCTCCGAAAAACGTCATGATTCTTAGCAACCTCTAATAGTTCTGTTGGCTCCGCATAAAACGGGACCAATCTAGGTTAGAGATGCAGGCTTGTCCATGGAGATTGTCACATGAGATTGGACAGTTGGCTCGAAACTTGTCCCATTTTTCATCGTAAGTAATTTTAACGTCATAAAGCAGGAATTTTCTGAAGTTGAATGCCAGTGGTGTAGGAGGTGTGTGTGCAAGAAAACCCCCAAAAGTTTTGATTTGTCGAGAATCCGGGCAAAATTCCTGAAAATTCGGACATAGATGTTTCGACATATTTATTCTATTTGTGTGATCAATGAGGCTGACTGATGAAATACCTCGGAATTTGACTTTTTCTCAAAAAAAAAATATTTTTTTTGTGTGACCCCAAAAAATAGTCTACAAGTTTTTTGTGAGAGAAAAATTTGTAAGGGTAAAGTTTGCCGCACAACAATTTTTCGGGCAATTCGAACAAAAATCCTTCGCACCCCCAAAAATATGCCTGCTCTTGCACCTATGTTATATGCTCACAACACAGTACAGTAAGTATTAGATGTACAGTGCCGTGGCGTAGATGAGAAACCGCGAAAGTAAGGCGATTGGGTCTTTTTAGGCGATAAGTAAAAAAGGCGTCACGCAATTTTCATGGAATCCCCTAATTTAGGTGTTCGAGGTACCTTAGCGATGGCTCGGGCTAGACCAGTGTTTTTCAACCGGGGTTCCGCCGAATCTCAGGGTTCCGCCGAAACAGACCGAAATTGCCTGGGACGAAATTCGACAAACTTGGGCTGCTTTTCCCTGTATGTGGCCAACAGGTGTCCTGTTGACACGCCTCGCCAATCCTCCTTGGGACGTTCTGGTCACGTGGCCGGTACCTAAGATCGTGTCAGCGTTGCTGAGATCTCGTCTGTTTCGGAGAATTGGATCGATAGTCAGGGCTTCGCGGATTTCACAGCTGTGCACTTTGTCGTGAAGTGTCACGCCGTGAATTATTCGCAAAAATCCCGTCTCTGCCGCTTGTACTTGAGATAGCACTCCTTCGGTCCTTGCACAAGATTTATGGCCATAGGTGAGTTTCGGAACAAAGATCGATTTAATAAATGACAGCTTAGCGGTGTTTAAAAGCTCCTGTTTGGTGAACATGAAACGATAAAGCCTACGCAATACTGTGTTTGCCATACTAATCCGTGCATCAATCTCCTTGTACTGCCTTCCGTCACTCGTGAATACCACCCCAAGATACTTGAACTTCCCGACCTGTTGCAGTGTATTGCCGCTTACTTGCACCGTGCACTAACTCGGGTTTCTGGACAAACATAATACCTGATTTTGGTGCTGATTTTCATTCACGTTTGGTAGCACGCAGCTGTAAACCAATCAAGTGCATGTTGAAGGTCATGTTCAGAGGATGCAAACAGTGAGATATCGTCCACAAAAAGCAAACTGCTGATTACGCAGCTTCCAATGGTAACACCCTCAGCTCCGTATAGACTAAAAAGGTTACGTAATTTCCAAATACGTATTACTTGCGCAAGAGTTTGCCGTCCGAAGACTTAGGATACAAAATCCTATGAACCGGACGGATATGTCGAGAACATTCTTGGAATGCCTTTTTGATTGATAAACTTGGGGACCGCGAAAGTCGAAACAATTGCTACTCTGTTGTAAGTCACCGATTACGTGCATTTTAATTTATTCAGAAATTGTACAAAAAGTGCATTCCAAGCTTGAATGATCACCGATGACGTCACACAATCACTCAACCTTGATGGAAGTCGTAGGTCTAGACCGCGCCCCCACTATAAAATCTGTTCTACCCCCTCTAATGCTTTCTTAGTGTTTGAAACTTCTAGAAACAACAGATTAAAACCTATAACAGAGGCACAGATGTCTTGGAAGGAACGTTCTTGTATACACACGGTCGGTTTGGAAACTTGCTTTGTATTTTAGGAGCTTCTCGCATTGCTTCATGGTACATCGCAACTTTTCGTGGTTCTCTTTTCAGTCTATCTCTCGAATCGCCAACTCTTCCATACCACCTACAAGATGTTCATGACCTGCCTCGCGATCGAAGGTTGGTGTTTAGTTTCAGAGTTGGGATGTCTCTGCGACGGACCCGTGTTCCTCCAGGCCCGTAGTCATGGGGGGCATTCGGAGGCAATGCCCCCAAATCTTATTGTGACCAGAAAAATTTGTTTTAAACACATCATAAAAACAAAGATCTTTCCCCCGCTACATGTGTAATTCCCTCCCAAACCTTCAAACCTGGCTATGGGATTGTGTTCCTCTCGTGAAAAGTTGTGTTTGGCATCGACTTTGTCAGTGAAAGTGAAACTTTGCAATGAATGAACCGCGTTAATGATGGGACCAAGTTTTCCGGTAGTTGGATTCGACTTTCCATTCAAATGGCTTATTCTTCGATCCCAGGGGTTTTGCCGATTTCATTTTGGGCCGGGAGTGTGCTTTCATGCCAGTCTAGGATGGTCGAAACAATGCTGAAAACGTGGATCCGGGTGCTGTCGAACCCAATCCACGTTTGTAACTGCGCAAGAGTGAACGACGTCAGTCTTGTTTCCATCGGCGTTAGCGCTGTTCGACGTCACGTTTTAAATGTCACGTGGTTGAGACAAGGTGTCTGTTGCAAGCATCGTATGGCGCGGCATCCGTCATCACGCTCGCTGGATGTGAGCTTCGCACGTATCTGTCTAATCGCGCATTTGACCAAAACCCTTTCATAATGTGTTGCAGTGTTCAGTTTGCTGATGTTGTGCATCGCTCTGGGCACGTACGCGACGGACGGAGTGGGGAGTGATGCGATCAAGCTTGGCGGTTAGTATGTTCCTTTATTTGAAGTAAATTACGGTGTAGGTTCATGACGATTTGAAAAACAAGAGTTGGATTAATTGCATTTTGTAATCCAGGTGAATTTAATTAATTAGTACACATTTTCATGTAATGGTAATTGAGATTCTTCGTTTTGGTGTAATTGTAGTTTGCTAAAATTATAACCTAATTACAACTACATTCTGCTTTCAACGACTTCACAGAGTTTGAACAAATGCATAAAAAAACAGTGAAACACTTGCGGCCACATAACCTGCTGTAGTTTTGGCGAGCCAGTGGCAAGATGTGCTGTACGTGTACTTTGTATGGTGTATGAGGAGTGTTTGTACTTGCAATTTTCGTGAAATTAATCTAACTCTACATTGAACCAACGTCCAGACCCTCATCTTGCAAAGTTACAGTGGCATCCATGTGAAGCTTACCAGTAATTGCAGATTTAGTAGGAATTCCAGGGAAGTCAAGAGTTGAGTGTGCAATCAAATGTGTAAAATAAAAAAACGTTCTTTGCTTCAAATCATGTCAGCTCTCAAGTCGAGACGAGGCTTGTTTACTCGCTAAAGCGCCCGCCTCCGTCGCCCCGTCAACGTCTTTTGTTCCTAAAATGACATCATAGAGGTGCTGCATCGCCACTATTTGTAAAAGTTTTTACTTTTCTTTGGCTGCTACTTAAGAGTTGCCTCGTTGAGCACTGCTGAGCAGCTTGACGTTCAGTGTCCGGGTTTCTGCATATGACAACATAACACGTTCGTACTCTGGAAACTTCGGTTTGTGTGACGGTTGTGATCTGACAGTTAACAATGCTGAAGCGGTGTCGTGCGGAAATTTACTCCAAATAAACAACGGAAATTGTGATTTTTTCCAAACAAAGCCCAGCATCCCGGGCAGACATTTCACATTCATCGCAGTGTTCGGCTGTTATCTGATTAGAATTTACCAAGCTTGAAAAGAATGTTGCTGTCAGCTGACAAGGCATCCAGCGTTTAGATCACGTTTTCAATCGCATTACGTTTTTCTGCGACAGGTCAAGTATTCGGTTCATTCGCGGAGCTTCTTTTCCTGTTGCTACTTCTCCTGCTCGGCAAAGGATACACCATCACGCGCGGGCAGCTGTCGCATAGCGGCACGATCAAACTTTCCGTTTTCATGACAATCTACGCCATGATCACTTGCGTGCTGTTTCTGTACGAGTACGTGGTGAGTGCACACACTCGTATGTTTTGTGTCGATATATTGCCAATTGTGGAATTGCATCAAAAACATGTTTTGCCTGACATGTGACCCGGTTTGAGCATACGCGTCGAGGTCCAAACTGAAAGAAACCTAAATAACTAAAAATGTTTTGGCGAAACGTAGTTATACTTCAGTTGCGCGCGCCCTCAGATTCCTCTTGCGCAGGAAAGAAAATGAGTAGAGGTCGAGTGAAAAACAGCTTCGAATGCCACGTCTTGGGCCACCTCGCGATGGCATGGCCGGTTCGTTGCCATGGTGCAGTGGTTCCCAACCAGGGCGCCATTTGCAAAGCTCAGCAGTGCCGCGAGCTGAAACGTTTTTCGATATAACTGTATCATAAAAGATACATTTTCAAAAATGACATCAAGCCTCAAAGCAACTCGCCGTGGGTTTGCCACTGGGTGGTGCTGCAAATTATATTTCTCTTCTGTAGGATGCCGCAAGCCTAAAAAGGTTGGGAAACACTGACATTGTAGGTAACATATGGCAACAGGCTTGTTGCTGCGGTAGCCGGCACATTGCTACATGGCAGCTTGTTCGTTGTTGTGGTAACCGGTTCGTTGCTCACTTCGCGATTCGCCGCTGCAGTTCTCTGTCACGTGCGAACAAGGACGATACGTCACGCAGCAGTTTTGTATTTGTAGCTGTTCGACCCGGGCCGGGTTCTTTACGTTTACGAATCGCCGGCTGGGCACGGCGTGATCGCACTCCGTCTCATCGCTTGGTTCTGGTTCACCTACGCGATCATCTTCACCCTGAAGCATTACCCCGAGAAAAGCGGCTTCTACTATCCACTGTACACGATTTACAGCGTTTGGTACGTGAGCTGGTCCGGCCAGCACGAGGTGCTGTCGTTTATTGCTTGACACATTCTTAGCCCATTTGCGGTAAAGTGTGACCTTAGCCACTGCGTGATGTGCGGCTGTTGTCCATCACTCCCTGCAAGACTTTTCTCCCAATCCAGCGTGCTGCCTTCTGTCGCCCGAGTGATTTCGTAGAGCAACACTGTGCACTTGCCTCAAACCGCGTTTGGTTTGTCTGCCTTTCAGTTGCGATGCCCGCAACATCACCGCATTGTTTGACCGGCACGTCAAGGCTACGTGACTACTGCTTGTTTAAAATATCAAAATTAGCAGAATGTCTTCTCTATTGTGAAATGAACCAACAATTCAAGGACTTGTCCACAACTCGAGATTTTTTCAGTTTTCTTTTTCTAAGTTGCTATTTACGAACAAGCAGCATGCGGACTTGTTTACTGCGTTTCTGTTATTTTTTTGCCTAACATTTCCTCACCTGCTGACCAACCCATACAGGATCGCTCACAATCGGTTGTTCGCGCGCAGGTTCTACGCCGTACCGGTCATGGTGCTTGTAGCGACTTACTCGATCCCGCGCTACATGAGGTCCAAAATTGTCAACGGAATGCAACGGTGCATCGACTTCATGGCTTACGCCGTCTTCCTGGTACATTCTGCATGTGCTTCTGTGCTTAAAGCCAATAGACGAGATCTTCGTGCGCTGTGCCTGTGGCTTCTATAGGCCAATATTCCTGACGAAGTAGCGTCATTCTAACTCAGCAGGTCACCTGTAAAAACTGCGAAATCACTGATGTTGCTGACATCGCTGGTAAGGAGGTCCAAGCTCGCGCAACGTAGCAGTTTGCCGGTTTGCACAGTTTTTACAAGTGTCTTGCTTAAGAGTTACGTAGAAACAGAAACTTTTTTCCTATTACGCTGCCTGCATTTGATTTCAGGAAAAGCATAAAAACGGTTATTTTTAAAAAAAAACATTTTCCAACGTATTTCACGCGTCTTTTCGAGATAATACGGTTGAGAATAAGATTAAATTGCACTGCATCCGCTTGTATATTTAAAACACTAAATCCAAATCCAACTTAAGTCATTTATTTCCAAACCCGCATTTTTTCTCGGATGACTCATTCCAAACCCACATTTCTGGGGCAGCAGCCGAGGTATCAAAACGCTCCCACGGTTTCCAGCAGGCCATGATGGTTCTCCAAGCTCCACACTCATGTGCGACAAAGCAACATCAGAGATGTATTCACGCCACGTGGTCCATGACCGACCTCTAGGGCGTTTTCCCGTGGGCGTGGCCAGCAGGACTCGCCAAGCTTTTTAACTTAGAACAATAGTAATGAATGAATAAAATAATTGCACTGAGCTCATCGCGTTGTTCATTTGTGATTTTAGTAATATCGGTGTCACGGACTGCATCATCAGTAGTAGTCGTGATCGTGATGTACTTTCACAGGAGCCCACTGCTCATTCAGGCATGTCCTCAATGCCCTCAAACTGTGTCACTCTCACGGTCGTGGCTGAAATCCGTTATCGTCACATTCGTCAGGCAAAAAAATCCGGTTTGATTTACAGCGACGTGAATTGCTTTCAGAACAAGCACTTGATGTGGACCCTGGCGGGGTTTTGTGCCCCCCGTCTATCAACAAACTGCAAGAAGGTGAAGCTCGACCGACTTTTCGAAAACGTGGGGTTTTCGGGGCAAGTGCCACAAACAACAACTTACCTAATTCTGTACTTTTCCTAATTTTCGACGTCGTGAGTCACTGTCCTCCAACGCAAGCTGGCCACTTGAAGCGTTAATCCTAAAAGTACACGCGAGAAAGAAAAAGACGTTTTGTGGATCGCGGCTGTATTAGAAAACCGGGAGACATCGCTGCGTTTTATTGACACAGGTTTCACAAAGCGTCCGCGCCTACATCAAGTGCTCTTGAGCGATAACTTTGGGCCAAACGCTACGTTCACAACAGTGTTCGACTGAAGTTTAAACACAAACGCATCGCAACCTAAAAATGGCCTGACTTTGTCGATAATTTTCTGACAGTGTGTCAAAATCGCTTTTAAAGTTTTCTTTCCAAGGATTATATTTTCGTGCGAGCTGACGATGCCTAGGATCCTTTTCAAGTTCGTTGCCGACTTTGTTGTCATGGAGATGACGACCAATTGCGTCGCGAAGCCCAGAACGTTGTTTTTCAACCATCCACAATCGGTCTCGACCTTGTGTCGCCAAAAGCAGCCCTAGGTGGACTCGAAATACAGTACCACACGGTCAATACCTCATGGCTTGAAGTCATCATGGGATCTTAGGCTGAAAGGAG
>Ga0210059_1001886_pt1 | contig 32178 bp, 21 predicted proteins | sample Ectturendosymbi2_FD_188042 | JGI IMG/M metagenome (GOLD analysis project Ga0210059, IMG submission 188042) | Ecteinascidia turbinata endosymbiont from Florida, USA - Sample 2 (SPAdes) (version 2) | ecosystem: Host-associated > Tunicates > Ascidians > Unclassified | place: Key West, Florida... | reverse complement strand
CTTTTGTCGCAGACAATCTTTGGTAGCTAAGCAAGTGAAGACAATTTTGGCGCCCCCCAATTTGACTGCCCCCCCAAACGCCTGGCCTGGATCCGCCACTAATTCACTCTACATATAGTTCAAACCTGCAATCTGAGCTATTAGTTACTCATGCAAATGCACCATCTCACTTCAAACACGGCATTTTCCGACAGCTATACGTCATTCAGAAAAACAGCTGTTCTGTTGAAACAGAGCAACGTTACTTTTGCAGAGTTCTTCACTTCCATCGCCAAAATTTAATGTTGATAAGCCCACCTAATGACTAGGCCAGCGTGGGCCATCTCCTTTTGATCTCCGGGCTCATGAGCGTCCGCAGGGGGCAAAACGGGCAATTTCTCCCCTTTGGAAATTGGGACCAAGAATCCAAAATTTCTAAAAAACCTGAAGTTAGCAGCTAAGTTCCGATTAAATTGATTTAATTGTTGCAATCACAGTTTATTTGGTGTTATGACACTGACACTGCGCGAGAGCTAGTTTCACTGTTCTGGTGTCATCGGTGCCGGATTTACCTATAGGCTATGTAGGCTTAAGCCTAGGGCCTCAAGATCCAAGGGGGCCTCCTACAAACTGTGGTACCCATTGAGTCAATGGTCGGTATATGATTATTTAGATTAAGCTTCCTCAAAAATGTATATCTTAATTATTATACACGAAATTTAGTTTTATTATAACTTTCGTGGTGATAACACCAGAGTATTCCAACGAGCAGGGCCGGCTTTAAGCTAATGCAACCGATGTAGCTGCATTGGGCCCCGCGCCATGCTGTTTGGGCAGGTTGTTTATTTTTGCCAGATACTCCTTGCACTCGAGAATTGTAGAAACGGCTTACAAATATCATTTTTAGTAAACAATTATCTCGTTTGAACGAATGGTTAATTTCCTCTAATCATCGAATGTTATCAAACGTGCTCAATTCTAATGCTAGAACGTTATATCTGCGTTCCACCGGGTCCCACTCTTTGTGGACAGATCATTGCTCAGAGGGTCCCCGCACCGAGGTCTTGCATTAGGCCCCGCATCTGCCAGGGCCGGCACTGCCAACGAGTTCCCATGAATCTCAATATAACCGCTGGTCAAGCCGCATGCCAACTATTGTGTCGATATAATCAAAGCACGTTGGCTGAGTCCTGAGTTTGCTGAATCGTACCGATTGTTATGTGTGACTCCATCGAAAGAACTTGTGGCTGTTCATGTTTGAAATGCACCTGATCAGTGGCATAACTCACAGGTGGCAGGGGTGCGAATCGCCCCCCTCCCGGTCAAGATAAAAGTAAAAACCGGCCCCCTACCTAGCTTCTGTTTTGGTATTTACTATTCTTTTGAATTGAGTAGATAGTTGTTTTTTTGCGTTTTTCGGAGTGTTTTCCGGTGTATTTGGGTTTTTGTATAGCCGTTCAATACCAGATTGCTATTGTTTCTCAGCTATTTTCTGAATGTTAGCCAGTGGGCTCCCTTCATCTAAGTTTTCTCCTGGTTCAAATCTCTAGTTACGTCACTGCACCTGATCAAAGCAAGGTTGTACTACAGATAGGAGCTATGTATAGGGCTAGCAGCAGTATCCTACAATAAAAGTATAGTTGTTTCTTAGGTGACTGAGCAATACAGCAGTGTTGTCAGCGTTTGTATCACGTAAACCTCGATTGGCATTTTTAGATGTGATATATTTCCATTTGAATTTTCTTCAGTAAAGTCATTCAGAAATCAGGTTGCTATTGAAATCTTGCGCAAGTTTGTACTGTTCCCATGCTAAGCAAATCAGAGAAGATCTTGATGAGCTTGAATAGCAAGAAAAAGCCACTTTGCCAATTAGCAACCGCAGAACTCTTCCCCAACGAGACAGGGAAACAGCAAAAACATGACAAAAGCGCGTTTGGGTCTGATGCTTTAGATTAGTGGTTTTTAGTTTATGCAACCCTGCGAAGCCTTCTTTCTTAAATTGATGGTCACTAACTGCTCAGGAGAAAGGTCCTTTTCAAGATTCAAAAGAATTAGAAATGAATTAAATGCTCGCAATATTTCAGGAGAGCTTGTCCACACTAAGCATTCGGTACATTACAAGCGAAAAACGTAGACAAATTGCAGGCTTGTGTGACAGTTCCCTTCTAAAGAAGAAGAACAGCACACGTTTAGGACAACTCCGCAAGAGCACTGGTGAGTTTAGTCGGAGTGCCCAAGGCACGCCCATGTTAACAAGTAAGAAACTTAGACCCGCCCGTTTCGCTCGACCCGCTCAGTTTATCACAATAGAATTGTATTCACTCATGGTTTTATTCTGGTAACTTTAAGCACTGCGATATTCCAGGGATTTATAATGTGCAACAACAAGGGTTATACATGCATTACAATGCGTATTCAACGTTACTGTCAACAACAGGGGTAAATGCGAATTCAATTGTTTTCATGGAGGAAGAGAGTAAGCTTCCCTGTTAGGCTGGCCTGAAACGGTCTGCCTGAAAATTGATTATAACCTGGGTTTGTCCAAGGTTTAACCGTTCTGAAGTATTTGTTGGCTACAAGCGTATCCTGGTTCACGAATTTACCAGACCCCACTCGTTCGTCAACAGTTTCTATGTAGTCTTGATCTAACCTTTCAGACTACCTGTAGGTTAGATGCTACTCCGAGGACACCGTGAGCAAGACTGATCCAGAGCGTAGTAATACCGCTTCTGAGGTCAACATGATGTATCGTACTTAGGTCACGTGACCACATCTCGAGTCGTACACGGTGCAATAGCGACACTAGTGACCACGTACGTTCTGCGCTCTTACGGCAAATCCGAAATAGGAATCGCGGATCAATGTTTTATCCGTTTAGATCGGGAATACTGTTAATAAATTCGTACGGGATATTATTGCAAATAATTTCTATAATATTATGAGCTACTCTCTTCCTGGATGTGACTTACAATACATGTGGAGTATAAGTACACAATATAATGTCGTTATAAAACAAGTGTCCTTGGTTGTTACATTATTCCAACTTCGTACTCCTGGAATTCAATCCATTTGGTGATGCGACTTTTAACCTCGACTTTCGAATGCTTCTTTGTGTTTGCTGTTCAATGATATTATGGACAATTTTCCAAGTTGTTCTCTGAATTTGCGTTTGAGAACTTACTTTGTTTGAATTTCAGAGTCACAAGACGCTTCATGTTAAGGATGCAACGCGAACTCAACACTTGTCCATGAGAATGTCATTCCTGTGGGAATCCCATGGACAACACACGTTTGTATTTCCCATGAGACTCAGGAATAGAATGAGAGTGTCAGAATGTTATTGAATTGTCATACTTAGACTATACTTCTGAATTTTAAAGTCAATAAATTTTGTTGTTTTGCATATCTCTTTGTACACGTAGTCCTATTTAGTAGATACTAAACTTTCATAAATTTAATAATTTTAATTGAATTGTATTCCATATTGATATAACAGTATAACAATATAACAACGTATCCGACTGTGGACAGAATTGCAACGCAGGATTGGCTGCTGCCGGTCTTTTGTTGGCTTCGCACTGTATCCAGCCCTCCAGTGACCAGGCAGTTGCTAATTTGGCCATCGGGTCGAAACGTTTGGCCACCCCTGGATTATGGCATCAATCTTGCAGATTGGCGTCGTAATTTCTTTGTTATAGCCTAATAAATCGAAAATTGCAAAAAATTCTGAAATGGTACAAACTGGAATAACTTTTTTGGACGTTTAACGCTACTACAGAACTTGCCTGTTTTGAAAAATTAAAAAGTAGTTTAAAACTTATTGGAAGATCTGCAATCAATTTACATATTTATTGGTTGATACGGCGCTGTATATTGAAGTCTCTGCTGGAGACGTCTTAACGTCGCCCTTTCAGGCCCAGTCTTTTAACATCACCGATTTATATCATTATGACTTAAGTGTTACCAATGTACTGATAATGGTAGCAGAAGTTACCGAAACGTCGGCGAAAATGTGGTTTACATCCATTGCTTTGACTTCAAAATATTTTTTTACTTCTCCGCGATAGTAAAAACCTGCTCTAATAAACGGTTTGTACTCCTTTAATCGGTGTTGTATTCAGTGGATTTCACTGTAATCATTTTTCACGTGTAAAGTATGTACTGACAGGCAGGTGTTACACCGATTTCTAGCATTATGACTTGATACACCTCCACAAAATTTCTTCACAACACTAAGTGGGGCCCCGCACTTGCTAACACCGGCCCTGCTTGAACGCACACTTGGAAGGTAATGCAGTGAGACGTGACTGCTGATAGCGGTAAGATACGCACATTTCTACTGTGCTAAAAAGCATGATTGAATATTTAGCAATGCTTCCGCAAGTTTGAAAATTCAATTGTTGGTGCGAGTGCGACCTGGAGCGGATCCAACCAGTAAGGTTAAGGGAGGGGGCGATTGCAGTAATAATTGGTAGTCAAGGCTCATAACAGCTTCGCTACTGTAAGAGGGTTGAAGCACACCTCACAACACTGCTGTGACAAACGACAAAATGGCCATATATCGCGAATGTTGCTTTCCGAATTGTACACAATCATGGCGAATAAAGTTACTTTTTTAGATTTCAGAGGGGTAGATCGCCCCCCGTGAGTGTCAAAATACACTTATGCAGGCTTCTTTTCCACGCAGTATGAAACTACGCGGCTTGCTAGAATACGTCTATGCTGACTTATGGGAATACGTCTTAATCGGTGTGGTTCTGACATCTGAGTGAATACTGAGGTGCAAAGCTGTATTTGCTGTAGCGAGTTTTCATAATTCATATGCTGAATTTGTAAAGCCTGCGCGGTGTTCTAATTCTAGTAAGTTGTACGTAGTCGTGTCAACATACAGGTCTACTTCGCCCGTTTTCCGGTTTGTGCATGAGCGTTCAAAGTGAAAAAATTGGCAACGACAACAATCGTTTTATTGATCGCTTTGGACGAGATGCCAGACGTTCGCAGTTCTTGTTTCTTAGTAACACAGAAAGTCTTGCTCACGTATCCAGGAACCAGGGGGAGGTCAACGGGGAAAAAATGCGCCCCCTCGAAAATAATGCCTGGGTATGGCTCTGCTTTCTCCGTAAAATAAAGCCACAATTTGTGGTTTCAGTTAAGACCATGGCAATGCTTACTTAAAAGAAGTGCCCTGAGTTGAAAATCAGCAGATAACGTACTGCGTAAATTTAATTTATCGCAATAAACCTAGTTATTTCTGCCAACGCAGCGCGTTCTTGTGACTGATACTGAACCTGGAGCATTTTCGTTGCGGTGTAAAAAGGGTAAAGCGTTTTGTGAACGTCTATTTACACTGCATCGTCAGCAACTTGAAAATAATAAGCAGAATTTCGACGCTGCTCCCCCTGAAAAAATTCCTGCGGACGCCCATGCACGGGCTATTTGCGAACACGTGGAAATTTACGGGCCATTTTCAACAAAATGATTTATAAAACAACAGATTCACAAGTTTTAAAACTAAACAAGGTGTATGTGTTTCCAAACGTCGAATGCATTTTTAGTGCGAAATCTTTTAGTTCGGGAAATCTATCTTTGCTGACTAATTTCCAGAAGCTACCTACAGTCTCTAACATCGTTACTATTGTACATTTTTATTAAAAGGTGTTATGCTTGTTCTAATTAAAATTACCTAATTGCAGGGATGGGCAATTAATTTGGCTAGGGGGCCACTTTGAGAAGGCCGTTTGTAAGCGTACTCTTTTATATAATAGATCTGCATGTGTACTCTTTGATTAATAGTCGTAGTTTTGTGGGCCTGCCTTAAATTATCACTTAAATCATACGTAAGCAAACTATACTGCAAACTCATGAAAACACAACCACATAAAAAAGCGTTGCTAGTTTAATTTGTCATCAAGCTGATGGTCCAGTGGACTCGTTTCAAGGAGAAATTTCTAACCGGGTATCAACTATGTAGTATAGCAGTTAATACCAAAACCAACTAAAAAAAGTTTGTATTGCGCATTATAAAATGACCAGATTTACAAGGAACCATTCCATAAAGCCGAAGTTCTAACATTTAAAATGAAGATAACACAAGTTTTGTTATTGGTAGTTCACAACGATGATGAACGGGAGAAACTTCCCCATAAAAGATGACAACTGCATCTTCCTGCAACAACAGTGCAACCGTTTACTGCCACTACAGTTGGTTGAAACTTTGCAGGATACAACGCGGGCTCATATGTACAGGGTAGAATCATCCACGATCCATCACAACTGTTTAAGACTCAATGACCAGAGCGATCAGAAGACGCGCTACCAGATCGGCTCTTCGATCGATGTTTGGTGTAACTACTTGCAGGAGAGTTCGACCGAGATCGCGAATCGCTACGTGATCGGCGCTTTGACGATTGTCCCGGACTTCTTGACCGAGACCTGGTGTACGATCGACTACGCGACTTGCTCTCGCCTCTGGCCGATTTGTCTTCAATCAAACGTATTCGTCTGCCATTGATCTCCGTACCATCCAGTTTTTCCAGGGCTCGCTTCATGTCTTCGTAGGTCTGAAAATCGACTACACCTTCGTTTCGCCTGTGCTTATGAGCGTCAGCATAAGTAATTTCTCCAGCTTGTCGCAGATAGTCTTTTAAATCTTGCCAGCTGACCCGAGTAGAAAGATTTTCGACAATAACTCTATACTTGGTTCGAACAGGCGGTCCGTATTTTTCGATGGCCCTGCTGTGAAAGTAACTCGGACGTGGTCTTCCGCTACTGTCTCGAAATTCACGTGGATAACTACCACCACCACCACCACCACCACCATATCCACCGCCATGATCGCGATTCCGCGGAATGCCGACAGCGTGTTCAACATTGACCCGCTCCCCACACAAAGTGCGATTGTTCAGCTCGTAGACAGCATCATCTGCATCTCTTGGATCGTCGAACTCCACAAAGCAATAACCTGGTTTCATATTGATATCATTAATTCTACCATAGCCTTTAAAAAATCTCTCTACGTCAAATTCATTTGCTTTGTAGCTCAGTCGACCGACGAAGACCCGACGACCTGACATATTCTCTTGTTTTTTCAACCAATCTTGTTCGTTATGTAGGAGGCTACGGTATGAAGCCTGTGACAGAAATACCTATTGCAGGCAGATAGCAGTAGTTGTTCTGACTACATATTTGTAAAACAAATAGAAACAATTTTCATGAAGATTCAAGCAAATACAGTACGCTAGCAGCACTAAAAAGTTATTAATTGTTTCAACCGCCGAACTCTTAAAGCAGTGCCCGGCAGCTTTTTTCACTAAACTCTTATTGAGTTGAACACATTTTCATTATGCAATAGATTAAGAATGCTATAAATAAAAAGAATGACGCAAAGCTAAGTTGCAATCTAGTTTTTTTGAAAAAACAGTGCAGCCACGGCAAATGGCCCCCCGTGAAAGTCTAATACACTTCGCAGTAACAGTTTCATTCTACAACCTTTCAAAAAGGTGACTAGTTCTACACACACTGGGGATACCCTTATGTTAACAATAATTGCAGAAGCACAAAGGAGAGTGTATGTAGAAGTGCTCCCGCCTAAAGTTCAATGTAACATGAGAAGGTGCTGGTCTTATTTCGGTTTCTAATTTGGCTTAAAATTTCAAGATTTTGCATTATTTTTGTGCCAGTCACTGACCAAGTAATACTTTATGTTTGGACTTTAATAAGCACAATAGGTGCATCTTTTCATAACAGCACAGGATAGTTTGGACAATCAACTCAACCAGGACACACCACAATCAATAGATACATTACAAACACATCCCTATATTCCTCATATTGCTCACATACTCATCGCTATGGACAAACGATTTCTATAAAACTTCGTCACAACAGCGCAAGAGGTTTTATTACTATTGTTTGTGCTACTCAAGTTCTTACCTTTTTTTGAAAGAGAATTGAGTATAAAGACTTTAGTAAACAAAAACCTATTATTTGTTCACAACCCACTACTGATTACCAGCAAACCAACCATCCTTGCACAATATGCACAGAAGGGAATTGTGCAAAAATGTGCTAAGGACAGGATGGTTTGCATGAGGTAGATCAGAAATGGAAAGGAAAAAGTTTGTGTGTTCTTTCACACTACTGATAACTTTCGTTCATGAAAATACAAGAACAAATCGGACCTGTATTGCTGAAATTATGATTTTGATGCTTTTAGCACATTTGGGGCCAGGTTGTTTTTACTTTTAAGTCCCTTGTGAGCCACATTTTGACTGTCACTTTGCAACACCATAACTCACCAGCCAATTGCACTAAAGAGCTGTTGAAATGCTCAAAAGGTGCTACAAGCGTTCTAGTTCGCATTTTAAAAAAGTTTAAAGTATTGGATTTGTTTTTTGCAGGTGACATCACTAGTGGGCTAGGTTTTAAGCCATTGTGGCTCAGGTTCCATAAGCAGGGAATTTTTTGACTCAAGCTTTAATAGGAAACTAGGCTATAATCCTAGTCTTTAGAGCCCTTGATTGGCATTCTAGCGTTTCTAGTTCAAAAGTTATGGCCTAAAAACAACAAAGAAATTTATTAATCCCCTAATTAATTATCCATTTTTAGCACAAGTGACTGGCAAGTTATTGAGTTGCAAAGTGGCACAAAAATAACCGTTCATGCGGGACTTTTAGGTAGGATATAATATATTCGTACACCAACAGCAAATGTGTTAAAATGATAAAAACTACTGGTAAATAAGCTGAGGTTCCTGAAACCAAAAATATATTATATTCTATAGCTTTCAAATAAAACAAGAATGAACTTCATAACAGTTGACTTTTTCAAGTTATAAGCAATGAAAATGTTGCCAAGCATGGGTGCACACAAAAACTGTCTTACTTGACCTTGATTTACATAAGTTCAAAGGTCACAATGGAAAGTGCCAATGGTTGATTTTTTATTAAACACACTTTTTGATAAATTCTTGCAAAATTCCAGCTACTAAAAATACTCACAGATGACATAGATACTGTTTTCTTAATTAGAGCACTAAATTTGCAAGAAGTATACGCAAAAATTAAATGGGATCATTACAATTTTCAACCAGCAATAACTTTGCAAATACTGGACCGATTTGAAAAAATCAAAGTGTTTAGAAATCAGAATGATGAGATCTCTCTGCTTACAAAATTTCATGGACTGTGCTTATGTTCACATATGCAGCTCTGGATCACTCGACATGGAATGACCCAAACTTCAGCTCACCAGCATTATACACACCCTAAAGCAGGGTCTCAAACAGGTGGCCTGCGAGGGCATTTTGTGCGGCCCGCGATGCTTTTCAGGAATTTTCAAATGTTTAACATTTACGTTGCCAAGTGCCTTGAAACAAGATGCCGCGAAATACATGAACCAAAAAGATGAGTAATACCCAATGTGGTTTTCATCCTGGCCATAGTACTACAGACCAAAATTCCACTCTCCAGCAAATTTTTGAGAAATCTTGGGAGTATGCCAAAAACTTTTACACATGTTTTGTTGACCTCGAGAAAGCATACGATCGGGTTCCTCATGAAAAGCTTTGGGGAGTGTTGCGGGAGTACAGTGCTGGCAACCGCCTGCTACTGGTCGTCAAGTCGCTGTATTCCTGCTCAGAAGTTTGTGTCCGTGTCAGGGAAGTTAACTCACAACCGTTCGCGGTTGGTGTTGGTCTCCGACAAGGATGCGTGATGTCACTACTTTTCTCTTCAATAGTCTACATCAGTGGTGGCCAAACTATGGCCCGTGGGCCCCATCCGGCCCACCAACCAGTTTAATCAGACTCGCCAAATATTTTGCAAATCTTTTTCAAGTGCAACATTTCCGACTGCCGACAGCAGTACAACAGCATTAACTGCTGCCTGTCACGTAAATCATGCTGTATCTGGCCCTCCAGTGGCCAGGCAATCGCGAATTCGGCTCTCGGCTAAAGTCTTTGGCCACCCCTGCAGGGGCATAACAAAGTTAAATGTGCCTGGGGCAAGAAGCAAGTTTGGTGCCCCAATGTTTGAACCTGAGGTCTTACGGAAGCAAATGTACTACGTTGAAGAAAGTACTTGTGACAATGTTGGAACTTTTCGGTGCCCCTCGCAGTCATTCGGCACTCCCACAGTAATTTGGCGCCCAGGGAATTGTGACCCCTCGTTACATTGCAGCACCCCTGATTTACATGAATTGGATAGACAGTCACAGCCGAGTCAAGGAGGGTGTCACATTTATGAGCTGCAGGATCAACCGCTTACTTTTTCAGACAATATGGTACTGCTAGCATTTTCTCAACAGGGTCTTCAGCATGCACTCGGTCAGTTTTCCACTGCTTGTGACCAAGCCAGAATGAAAATTAGCACTAAACTACCAAGGTATTTTGTCTTTCTACAAACCAAAGGCAGTGTATGCTGCAAGTGAGCGGAATACATTGCAGCAGGTAGAGAAATTCAAGTACATAGTGGTGGTATTTACGAGTGACGGAAGGAGGAGCGATGAGGCCAGCAGAACTATCTGGTGTGGAGCCAGCAGAACTATCGGAAATTGCTGTTGAGCATGAGGAATTCCAAGTACTCCTCAGGCTGCCGCCGCCGCGACCCTCCCTAGAGGAAAAGCGGGCATGAAAACGAATAACATTTATGTTATTTCGTTTATTCACCGGTGTTTAAAATTGCTCGCTTAGCGCGTAAACAAGTTCCTTGGACGGCTAGAAATGGTTAATACTAACGTAGACAGCTAGAAATGATTTGTCTATAATTTGATACCTTCGGCAAGAAATAAAGATGCAAAAGCTGATTCTAGTAAGTTCACACACAGCTGTTGTTGCGTCAGCGTTATAATGCGGTCTGCATGTTACCTTGTATGTCCTCATGTGGCCCTCAGAGCAAGTTGAGTTTGAGACCCCTGCCCTAGAGCCTATGGAAATTGCCAATGAATGAAATACATATTTTGTCAAGTACGGTCCAACTTGCAGAAAAATGTATGCATATACCTTCAGATAAACCACAATATGCAAACCCTTGCTGTTCATCCTCAAATTTGTATGATACTGCGAAGGAAGAAGTTTCAGGTGTAACTGACATCCTTTCAAATAATACTGCTACACAACAGTTGATAAACAAGCCAAGTTAACACTTTGAGAACCGGCATATGACATATTCGTACTTCGATTTCGGTCTAAAAAACAGCAGTTTTCGGTTGCCTTACCAACGCCCTAGCTCCTCCGCCGATTGTGCTAGAGAGCTGTTCAAGGGTTCAAACGGATTGGCCAGTCTAGTAGATTGCACTCTAAAAAAATTTTTTGGTTGGGGGTGCGGATTTTTTGTGACTGACGTCATAAGTGAAGTAGTTTTAGGATCATTTTGGCTCATGTTGCCTGGCCTAGGGCCCAACTGCTAGGCCAAAGCGTTTCGCTGAAGTTTTCATTGGAAACTAGGCTTGAGTCCAAGTCTTTTGAGCCTTTGATCGACTTTCTAACGTTTCTGGTTCAAAAGTTATGATCTAAAATAAACAAATTAATTAATTATCTAATTACTCAAATATTTTTACTAACTTCATCATAACTTTTGAACCCGAAACCCCAGCAGGTCATCCAAAGTATCAAAAGACTCAGATTGTAGCCTAGTTTCCAGTAAAAACTTTAGCGAAAGTATCAAAAGACTTGGATTGCAGCCCAGTTTCTAATAAAAACTTCAGCGAAATACTATCACTTAACGGTTGGCACCCAGGGCCGGATGCCAAAGTGTTAATTTGTTTTCAAGTTGGTTCTATGAACATTTTTTCTTTGGAACCAAGCATCTTTAGTCCCAACACACATGCCAGTCACGTCTTGGTAAGTGCTACTTATAATTTGCCCGTAATGCAGCAAGATAGGACAGGAGCAGGCAAATAATTTGGCTTGGAGACCACTTTTGCAAGGCTGTGTTTAGCGGAGGGCTGTACCTTCTAATGGAAATAGAAGCTGACAAGTTAGTCTCAATACTAGGTTGGAGGAAATCTCAGATTTGAAGATTTTTTCTTAAGGCTTTCGCAGACCACTGAAAATGCTGTGGTGGGCCACATTTGGCCCGCAGGGTGATAATTGCCTACCCCTGAGATAGAGCATATACAATACATGCTGCTAATAGATCGTGAACTCCTACTGAGGTCAATATTTTTAGCTACTGCGATGAAACTAAGATACTACCAGTATGTCTTAGGATCTACAATATTTGAGAAGTATAACATATAAATTGGATGAACTCTATTTTCACAATATTTGCTAAGGAAATTATTAGTTTCACATAATCTCTTTAGTTTTACAAACCACGGTGAATGCCACTATGGAGCAGTAATTGGGACAGAATCATTAAAGGGAACAGTTCTACATGAGATATGGATGGAGGGTAAAGGGCATACATACTTACTGTGCTTGTGGAGAGACAAGCACTGTAAATCACAGCCTTATATGCAAACTTCAAAGAGGCACAACTCAGTGAGAGACGAGGCACAGATAATGAGAGAGGTCTGTACTGTAGCGATATTCAGATAGAAACCCACACTTCTGTCAATCAATCAAAACAAATTTGAAAGAAAAGCTGATACATCTGATAATGCAAGGTTGGATATTTCTGCGAGAGGACTGTGGAATAGCTGTAAGGATCACACATTCTACCTCACAGTCTTATTCTGATCAGATCTACCAATGATATGAAAAAGAGAAGGATGTGTACAACCAAAGACAGATTGACATTTCTGAGAAATCTTCGTTCAATCCCTTTGACTTCACAACAAGTGATGGGATAGCCCCAGAATACTCCAAGGTCAACAAAAGACTGGCTGAAAACACATGGAACCATACGTATCTGTCATAAACTACATCAGAACAAAGGCACTTCTGAGGAGCACCCTTGCTGCAATACAAGGCTTTTGAAGCAAATGGAGTAATGTTCACCTCCAGTATCTCACAGACACTAACTTCAGTCTAATTCTTAGGCCCACCATTCTGTAATGCCGAATTATGATGTCAATGTCATGATGCCAAATCTTAGTTGTGCAATCTACTCAGTAAATTTGGACATATCAAAATGCAAAATGGCACCATGGCCCACCTAAAAACCGTCTATGGCCGACCTGTTGGGAACCACTGGTCTAAGCCTAGTATAGCATGCAACAGTTTGACAACTTTGCTCAGTGCCACTACAAAGACAGTGCCAGACAGGCAGGCAGGCATTTCAACAGAGGCTAAGGCTGCAAAGCGCAAAATGCAAGATGACCTCCTCAAATATTGTTTTCAATCAGTTGCAATTGAAACCAGTAGTGTGTATGGCAAGTCAAGCCCCTGTTTTGAACAGCTTTGCAAAGAAACTTGTTGATACGTCTGGTGACCCTAGGGAACTACAGTGATGTTACCACCACTTGTCTCTGGCTGTGGTCTGAGAGAATGCTGCCAGCATGTTGGCTTGTATGCAACTTAAATCTGATTTCAGTTGTTCCCAATGCACTAACCAATATTTCTGCCTGCCACTTGCCATTGCTTCAATGCATAGCTATTGCCTTCTGAATGTTAATGCTTTCTATATATTTTATTGGCGCCCTTATCGGTGTTACTTCACTCATTGGTTAATTATCACTATTACTATAAAGATTGACCATTGCATAGCCTATGGTGATTCTACAACATTGTGGTATGTTAAACTTCGGTTGAAACTACTGAAGCAACAAAATATCGGGTTATCTAATCAATGTCATATTATATTGAAATGGGTCTAATGTCTATTACTAAAATTAGTATATTGAAATTTAAAATTGTATATGTGAAGATTCAACCACAAAATTAGGCCTAATTTAAACCAAATGAACGCAACTATCAACAGAATTCACTTGACCCTGGTGGTTAACACAATTTTTCATACAATATAATAGCTTCATTACTAAGTTAGTTTATCCAATTTTTTGCAGAATATTCCCAGTAGTTTTGAGTTGGAATAAATATATGTTAAGAAATGGCTGATTAGCTGAACAAGGTCACATGATGCAGTACATGGTTAGGGTTAAGTCAGAGGTTTACAGTTTGGGGTTAAGTGTTAGGGAATGGGTAAATGTTTTAGTGGTAATTAAGGTTTTATGTTAAGGGTTTGCTATGATTAAACTTTTAGGATTTGGTTGTTGGGGTTAATAGGTTTAGGGTCTTAGGGTGACATAACATCTCAGTTTGAATACTGCAACCATATGATAGTCAGCAATCTAGTTGTTAACTTATGTAGCCTATACCTGCGTAGCCACTTCTTAAATTATATGTTAATCTTATTTCATTATCCAGATCCATTCACATGGTGAACATGAGTGAAAAACGTTTTTGACATACACACTGCTAATTTAGGAATATAGCCACTGGTGAGTAAAGACCTGATGTCTCAGCATTTAAATGCAGATGTTTTTTATTGCAGTATGACTTTGACATTGGACTGATTTCCCTGGAGACACATACAACAACTTAACCTAGCTAATCTTCAATGGTACTACTTGGGCTACAGGTTATGCTTGAATTATTTGTCAAACTTTCGTTGAACACCAGAAATATATCAGAAAATACTGCTAATGAACATGTTGGTGGACTCATTACGATGCACTGACAATGAACATATGCATGAAAGACAGAGGTGAGTATTTATGAAACTACAACTATGAAAATTTCACCCTGCTTGAGGTATCCTACCTTAACCACTTCAGCTGTCATGGCGGCTCAACGCTGTGTGAGAAGTCATTGCACATGTGGATGCAAGGTTTTAGCCTAGGGTTTTAGTACAGTTGTAGGGAACTGGCTATAGGACCATCGGCGCACCTTCATTTCTTAGAAATTATTCATCTGCTGCCCGCCATGTGACACAGTGTGAACAAAATGCTGAGTTGGTCACACTAGCGACAACTTGAACGTAGTCAAGACAAAGTATCTATATCTCTATCTGCTGTGCAAATGGTTGTTGGTTCGACTCTCACCATTGCAGGTTTTTAATTTGGTAATAGTGGGTACCATACATTTTTGATGGGGCCGATTTTTATTGACTTTTTAAAAGTTTGTTTGGGTTTAGATTTAGTGTTTAGGTTTACACTTAAGGTTTACATTTTAGGGTTTACATTTTGGGGTTAGGTTTAGTATATTACTAACAAGCCTAGTGCAATCTAGCACAAGGGTCTGCAAATACTTTTTGACGCAACCCTAAAACATAGTTCTAAACTTTTGCGACCCATACATTTTGTAAGCTTATAATGTTGTGGAAAATACCTTAACCCTCTAACGCCAAACTCAACAGATTTGTAACGCTTCAAATTTGTTTGTTTCTATGGTCAATGAAACGGGTTTTCACGCAACTGTTCATATCAACAGATTTGCTACGTTTCGAACTCGAACCTTTCAATTGAAAAATCCGCCAAGCGTGAATTTCAAGACACGTTGACCGAGGTTTACGAGTACTCAATGTTGAGTGGTTTGGGGAGGGTGCTGTGGGGGTTAGAAAGCAACTTGAGGTTAGATAATTTTTTTTGAGTTGCTACTCAGTTCAGTGTTTGAATATGCATAATAAGCTTCATGGACCTATTTTCTGATAGAAGTTATTAGCCTAGGTCCAATTGTAACAAATCTGTGCATGTGGTCGTTAACACCTTAGCTGGCAGTGTTGTTTCAGCTTAGCACAGCAGTTTGCACATGTCTTTGCAATTCCATAGCTCCTCTGCCAATTGCACTCAAGAGCTGTTTAAACCCTCAAGACTTTGTAAGTCTTCGAGTCCGCAATGAAAAAAATTTTTTTGATTTTGTGTTTTGGATTTTTTGTGAGTGACGTCATAAGTGGAGTAGTTTTGGCCCATTTCATCGGGCCCTGAAACTAAACCGCTAGATGGTAGTATTTCGCTTAAGTTTTTATTAGAAACTAAGCTAAAATCTAAGTCTTTTGATACTTTGGAAGACTTGCTGGGGTTTCGGGTTCAAACGTTATGACCTAAAGCAGCAAATAATTAAGGTGGCTGTACAGTCTAATTGCTTTAGGCTTGTTGAGTTCAGTACAGCACTGTTTTACGTAACATTTGACATATAAAACTATGTATTTCTTCCAAGCAGGCCCATAACCGTGGGTAACATTCCAGGGCAGGGCCCCATTTATTATTACCTTTATTTCAGGCAGGTCCATAGTCCTGAGAAGGGGTTTCAGGGGCAATATCCCCAAATTTTTTGTGCACCCCCAATTTCTTTGATAAGTAAAAAACTTTTTTTTTCAAAAATTTAATAAAACAAACTCTTTCGTCTTAAAAGTGTATTTTAAGTCCCCCAACCTTCAAACTTTGCTGCCAGACGATTGAAGCTCATAGAGATGCCCTAAAATTAGCACCTTTATGGACCATTGTAACAAATTTGTAACGTTTCAAAAAATGGGGAGTGAAACATTTTTATTCCAAAAATTTTGTACCAGTGTAATATTGATACAGTTTGTAGCAAAAACAAACACCCAGAAATTTTTTTAGACAAAGAAAAAAAATTCAGTCCTTAGAGGGTAAAATCAAATATCAATTTTTAGACTACTAGTGGCAGTAGCAATTTTCTTTTCATACACAGATTGTATGAAGCATTGCACATAAAACAATAAATGATTACATATATTCTGTCTAATGAGAATGTCAAACTCTAGATATAAATCTTAACTATTAATCGCGACCCAGAGTGGAATGTCTTGTGACCCAAATTTGGGTCGTGAGCCACTATTTGCAGACCCTTGGTCTAGCATGCCAGTTTTTTTTAAGGAAAATGTTAGGTACCCGTTGTGGACCTGTAGGGACCCGATTTCTCTGATTCTAGGAACCCAATTGTCTCTGATTCTGGGGACTTGATGAAAATTTTCTCTGATCCTACGGACCTGATTTTCAATTTAATTGGGTCCCTAAAATACCTTAAAAAAACCCTGAGCATACACTTGTTGAGGATGCAGATGTTATGTTAATGTCAAATAACAGGTGGCGGACGAATAATGTTTAGGAAATAAAAGTCAACAACAGGTATAGCCACAGCCTTAAGAGTTTTAAGAATTGGGTTTTAGTATTTAGGATTAAGGTTTAAAGTTAGGTTACGGTTTAGATTTAGGAAGTGGCTGGGGAACCGCCCCGACACGGTTCGAATAAAGTGGTCAGTTTGTCACTCAACTGGCATCAACCTGGTAGCCTACCAGCTAGGTTTCAAGTCTACTATGCCAACGGTTGTGGGTTTGCCTATGACCTTGGTGCCTTGTGTTTTCATAAAGTGACTGCTTGCACGTTTCATTCGTGGGACTAGTTTTTTTCATTTTTTTAAAACTTTCTAAACTTTTGCTTTTGGGGTTACCGTTAGGTTAGAGTTATCTTAGTATTAGCGTTAGGTTAAGGCTACAGTTACAGTTAAGTTTACCTTTTGCGTTAGCTACGTTTCTACCAAGCCTACTGCATTCTCGTAGATGGTCGAACAAGGTGTCAAACTTAAAGATCCACGAGTTGGTTCTGTAACCACTGCCTTGGATTTAACCTGAGAAATGCAATGGCTCAGCAGTTCCCACAAACGTTGCCACCACCATGTTGTGGCTATGCATGATTGGTTGCTGGAGGTAGGTCTATGTTACATCAGGTAACATTTTCATTTCGCGTAACTTTGTAAATACTCACCTCTGACAGGTTAGGTTTTGTGCATAATATTCATTGTCAGTGCATTGTAATGAGTCCATCAACATGTCTATTATCGTTATTTTCTGATTTGCTCTGCAACTAAAAATTGACCAAATTCTTTCGTTCACTTTTGTAGATGGTTGCACACACAGCCTGAATAAGTAGGCTTACGATTAATCTCGTTTTAGCTGGGACAGTCGCAGTTTAAGGGCTTTGTCCCAGCGTCCTGATCAGTTAACCAAAAGGTAGCGTCTATTTTACCAGCGATATTCTGGTGGCAACAGATCGGCTGGAGATATTGTGCTGCCAGTCGAAGATTCAGTTTCGTGGCATGATGATGCAATATGAATACCAAGAAAAAGGTCACTTTGTCAGGAAAACACCATCCTGCTCATGGTGTAACGGTAATGTGTTACGGCTGCTATCCCAATGGTTTTCGGTTCGACTCTCACCTTGCCAACTTTCGTTTTCTTTTTTTTTCTTTGCTTTTTTTCAGACTCTGCTTAGGTGTTATGTTTAGGGATTAGTGTTGTTAGTTTAGGATTAGGTTAGCTTAGTGTTAGGTTAGCTCAGCATAAGGTTAGCTTAGCATTAGGTTAAGGTTAGCTTACTGATAGGTTAATGCAGGGGACACCAACCTTTTTGAAACTGCGAGCTATTTTTTGGGTACCGATAAATGCGAAGGGCTACTAGTTTGATACACACTTCTGATATACAAATTTTGCTCAATTTACTTTCAATTATTTTGGTATTGATATTCGTTAATGTGAAGGCATTGACCATGCTAATGTTATATTTAGAACTGGCCCGCGGGCGACCTACATGGTCCTTGCGGATGACCTGGTGCCCGCAGGCACCACGTTGGTGACTCCTGGGTTAGTGTTACCTTAGCATTAGGTTAGGTTATGGTTACACCACAGTTAAGTTGTAGGTTTATCTTTTAGTTACATTTCCTTCATTTCTACCAACAAGCTTTTTGCTGCTGCCTTGGCGGCAAAATAGACACTGCCTAACCAAAAAGTCCCGGTTAAGTATTCAGTCAGTCAGAATAGCGTTACACGAATATTAGCATGTTGTGATTGGTCTGTTTAGCCAACTTGCTGCAGAGTGATATGTGATCTTATTACAATGTGTTAGATGATAGATGTAAAGATAATTGCTTTAACATATTGTTTTCTTTCTTAGTAGGCTAAAATGAATTGTTTTACAGTAGTTCTTGTTGGTGTTGTAACTATTGAATCCAAAATAGCTACTTCATCAAGTGAGATATAATGACCCACATTTATCTGATAAGGCTCGTTGTTCTGAACTGCCTGGTTTTCAATCATAAAAATATGGTATGCCTATACATAAGACTCCAAGAAACAATACAGTACCGTAGCACAGATGAGACAGCAGGTATGATACTGGCAAATCGTTAGACCGATGCCTATTTAGCTGTTTGACCTGGATCGGATGCCATTTTGCCACAACCAGGTTGAGTCTGAGATAGAAAACACTGCATGATGATGACGATGATCATGATCAAGGCCAGTGAACTGGCGAATCGACAGAGGATGTCGTCGATATCCATCAACTAAGTAAATCATCATCTCTCTGGTACAGTAGTTTTTTCTTTTGGGTTACCATCGAACTGAAAGACATCCTCAAGTCCAGTAGAATCGTTTGCAACCAATCTGACTGCAGCATTACCAGTGCTTTATTGTTACAAATACTGTATATCCTCTTGTTTGGTGCTCCACAAGAGCAGCAAACCGCAGCGGGAAATCATGAGTTGGAAATGCATAGGCTAAGATATTCCATTCCAACACCGCCATAGAAACAATAGAACGACCAGTCCTACAGCTGTAGCTGCAGCCAAACCAGAGGTGGCACGGGATCCGGATGCCGCAGTCGACTCCTACGGGATTCTGCGTTTTCCTTTCGGACCCAGAGCCAAAGATTTGTGAACAATCGGACCCAGATCCGGAGTCACTTTTCAATTTCGGCAGTAGCAGGAGTCCGTGTGGTCATTTCTTAAGTAAAAACATGGGTAAACTATGCTTGGATTCACGATTGCAGCCGGAGTCTGAAAAGGAGTCGGATTCTTAAATTTGAAAAATTCCGGAACCGGATCCTGATGCAAAAATTTTGGAACAACAGCGGAGGCGGAGTCTGAAAAAGTGACTCCAGCCACCTCTTGGGCAAACTGGCTGCAGCAGGTGTAAATAATGTGTGATATGCGTGAAATTGTTAGTTTGTGGTGTTACATGTAACCAGCAGAGTTGATCACTATTCGGTTTGCCGGCAGTATAGTAAGTTTTCAACCGGATACGGATATGCAAAAACTCATTTTGAGCGGAAACCGGATACCGATAAGTATGGTGATGATGTATTTTGTCCGCAGAATGTATAGTGGGTCTAACTTGGATCTAAAGGAGCTATAAGTCATAGCTCTTACTATTTTGTTGTGCAGTACTTTCAATCGTCGAAAGCTTGTCTTTCTGATGCCACCCCAAGCTCCAATTGCATATTGCAAATGATTATACACGTTGCTGCAATTCAGGGATGTAAGTGCTCTTTTGTTTAGATAGTGTCTAATTCTATAGAAAATACCAGCACTGCGTGAGATAGAGGATACAAAAAATTAGAAACATAAATTTCGTTCACTCCTTTTCTTTCACTCACCCTTACAAAAATTACATTCACCCTGGGGTGAACCATTCACCCAGTTAAAAAGCACTGGTTTAGACTAGGCCCTGCTATTTTTAGGCCTGGTCTACGTGATCCCGCATTGAGTGGGCGTTAGACCAGTGGTTCTCAATCTTTTTGCAACAGCGGACCCACAAAAAACACAGAACATTTGTACTGACCGGTAACACACAATCGCAATCAATGCAATAGATTATCGCAATCATTTTGTTCTGCTCAGGAATCCTTATTTCACTATATGCCACAATAAAAATAGGGAGTAATGCTAGCCACAATTTGCATATATCTTCCTGGAACACGCGATTTCCGTATTTCCAGACCAAATTATTTTTTACTTTCATATGTCCATTGTCAATAACTTTCACAACAAAATTGTATCTGCACAGCGAAACGTACATATCATAGAAATTTTTTCGCAAGGCACCACAGAAAAGGGGGCTTTTCAGAGAGATTTTTTCTTTATGCGTGGAATCATCATGCATGTGTTAGATCTGCTTTTTTTCAAATCAAGTAATGGTGGAGGAAGACTCTTGCTCTTCACACATAAGGTATTGGTGGGCCTATCGGGACAAATAGGTTTTGCACCTAAAATTGCATTGAAATGCTAACTAAGTAAGGTGTCCGAAATTTGCTAGGGATCAGGTAACCCTGGGTAGCATAGTACCCATATGTTCTATATATAGGCTTTCAAGAACATTCTTGTAAAATAACTCTAGCACCATTCCATTTGTCTCTGAAAATCAGGGAAAGTCATGGAAGCACAGGTTTATAACACTTTTCCAAGAATATGAAATCAACAAAAGTAAAAAATCTCAAATTTTTTCAAGTCGAGTCAGCGTCGAGTCATGACTTGGTCGAGTCGTGTCAGAGCCGAGTCACAAGAACTGTCGAGTCACATCGAGTCATTGCTTTGCAAGCTCAATTCAATGTCGAGTCAAATGAAATTTCACATTTTTTCTATGACTTTTTTATGCTATGAAATGGGGCCCAACTTGCTATAAAATGGTGCCCGATTAGTTAAAAATGGTGCCCAATGTTGTTTCAGCAAGTTTCATTGCAGGTTATTAATATCTAAGTTTTTGAGTTTGCATTTTACTTGTCTCTTTTCCTCTCAGTCGTTTCAACAAGTCTAGCCCAACCTTGCTACAAGTGTTGCAATCTCGTGGTTAGTGTTGTGATGAATGTGTGATTCATCATGAACGGGATGTGCGTAGAGAGCAACACGCAAATATATGTGCCGCAAACAAGCAATAATAGAGTGATCTCGACGGGTGATCATTATTTTTGCTTGCTACCACAGTGTGAAACTTTGCGCACTTGCCACTCGAGCTTTCCGATCGCAACACAAGAAATATACTTAAATGTCTTTTGCATGCCCAATACATGAAAATGACCAAAGATGAACATGCACTTAGATTTGGATTTAAATCTTGCGACATTCCAATATATTGATGGATTTGGATGTCATCATTTTTGCTTAAACAGATTTCAGCAGGAATTGATGATTTTCCTTTGAACTTCTTCGCAACTTTCGGTTCAGTTTTGGAACTGCAGGTTACTCTGTTGATAAGACTTTCACAAATCCATTGAGATTGTTTATTGTGTTTGTTTAAAACTTTAAATGTTGAGCCTTGTCTCTTACCAGCAAAACAAGTCTGCTCCATTGCCTATCATGTCGTAAAGGTTGCAGAATTGGTTGGATATTCATTGATCCAATCCCTTTTCTTAACTCATCAATGTTATACCTTAGTCACCTTACACATACTTATCAGATTTAGCACACTTTATCATTATTTATATGTGTACCCCGTTCTAATGAACCATTTGTGTTGCATAGTTGTTAGTCCTCTGGTTTGATATCTTTAACGCTATTGCTAAACTTCTCATTGCATTGCTGCTAACCGGTGATGGAGTCTCGAGACTTGGTCTTGGTCTCGGTCTCGAGACGTGTCTCGAGACCCATTTTTCGGAGTCACGGCCTCGGTCTCGAATGTTTCAGGTCTCGTCTCGGTCTCGAAGGATTTCGGTCTCGGTCTCGAGCTCTTCATCTCGAGACTTTGCATAGCTTATTTTTAATGAAAGTTTTGCAAGGAGTTCCTTTAACGACCGCGCAAGCCAATATATTGGCCCGCCCTTTCTTGGCCATAAATCGCCAGCCGCTAGAGCTAGAGAGCTGTTCAAAACCTCCACGGATGAGAGAAAGTCTTGGAGTCAAAATCGAAAAAACAATTTTTCGTCTTGGGTTTGAGCTTTTCTGTATGGAACGTCACAAGTAGGGGAGTTTTGGCGTTTTTTTTGCCATCTTTGCCTGGCCCTGGGCGCTGTCCCAATGGGCCATTTTTTGGACTCAAAGTTTAATTCAAAACTAGGTCAAAATCCGCGTCTATAGAGCCTTTGATTGACTTCCTAGCATATCGGGAGCGAAAATAATGACTCATAAACCAAAAATTGACCAAAAGTTTGCTTCTTCAAAAGCTTCTCTGCGGGGCTTTTCTCCCCAGGCAATAACTCGCCGTCAGATTGAGCTAGAGAGCTGTTCAAACCCTCTAAAAACTAGTGAAGGTATGTAGTTTGGAATAAAAAAAATGTTTCAGTTTAGGATGTCTAGTTTTTTTTAGTTTTTTTTAAGGCTTATATAATGATAGGATGTTTGTGTCATTTTTGCTGACGTCAGCATTTTTGGCCGACCTCCCTTTAAGACCCGCAGGAGCCATTTAAATGACACAAAATTTTCTTTGAGTTTAGCTGTTTTTTGGTTACATTTCGGGACTTTGAAGGGTCCGAATGGGTTTTTAGTGTTCCTGGTTCCAAGATAAGGGCCAAAAAACATTAAAATAAATTTGGGAAATCCACCAAAAGTATTGAGAAAAGCCCCTTACCAATTAGTTGTTTTTGGGCCTAACTTTTGAACCAGAAACGCAAGAAACTCAATCAAGGGCTCTGAAAACGCATATTCACGCCTAAATTCCTAAAATACTGCAAGCCAAAATATTGGCGCGTGGGATCGGATGATGACGTCATTAATAATAAACCAAAAAACATGCCCCTGTCATGATCCCATTGGCCCAAAACCCCCATCCAAATTAAAAAATTTTATTTTTAATCTAAACTACACGACGCCACTAGTCATTACAGGGTTTGAACAGCTCTCTAGCTTAATCTGCTGCCGAGTTATGGCTGGACAAAGTTTGCCCTGAAAGGAAAAATTATGCCTTTTCTGAAAAGTTTTGAATTAGGATAAAAACTGGGATTTTGACCCATATTTTGACCTAGTTTTCAACAAAACTTTGAGCCAATAGTATGGGTCAATGGGTTTGAGCCCAGGGCCGGCCAAAGGAGGTCAAAATTTCCAAAACATGCCATCATTGTGACGTTATCTCCAGAAATCCCCACACCGAACAAAAAAAACGTTTTTTTTATGTCAACTAGAACACTTGCTGAATCCGTCGAGGGTTTGAACAGCTCCCTAGCTCTAGCGGCTGGCGATTTATGACCAAAAATGGGCCGGCCAATCACGGCCGTTAAAGGGTTAGAAAACGGTTTTGAAAACAGGTAGCACTTTGCTAAGGACTATCTTTGAACTGTTTTTCCAGGAGTTTTGTTATGAAACCCATAGGTTTATTCAAAAGAGGTTGGAGAGTGACAAAAAAGTTTCTTTTTTGAGTAGCCAAATAAAACGATGTCTTTTTTCGAAATGCTTTTCAAAGCACTCTATTAATCCATTACTTGTCTTTTGAGGAGAAAAGTAATTAGGAAAGGTGTAGGTAACGTTACAGAAAATGGCAAAGCTATGTTAGCCAAATTACACGAAATATGTGGCGAAGAAATTTGAGTGTCAGTGCAAATGCCCAGTGTTAAAATAAAAAGAGTGTAATGAAACAGGTAAGTGGTAGATGGTAAAAAACTATGAAAGTGTGTTATTTCATTGGCAAAGGATATAAACGACGAAACACCTTGGCAAAACATTGAATGATGGAAAGCAACCTTTCCTGTGGAGTTACCACTTTACTGTGCTGTTTTGGCCAGTGCTGTTGGGGCTGTATACACTCGCCTACATCGACTGTGCTTGTTTTAAAATAAAAAGTAATGATTCGCCTCTTCTCCACTTTCTCTACTTCAATACTAGGTAGGAGACCAGAAAATGGGTACTACATCAGGGCATCACCTCCTGTCCTTACACAGAAGGGTTGGTATTGTTTTGTAACGAACAAAACAATTACAATTTTTCTGAGTCTAAACAAATTTATTGAAGCATGGCAACGGCAAACACCTCAAATATTCAATTGGTTAACCGACATTTTTCGAGTGAAAAATGCGTAGACCATCTAAAAGCTGCTAACATTTTTAATGTACATGCATTTCTTCATGGAATTTGTAAATAAGACCACAAGTTTGAGGTTGTAACTTCCTAAGAGGAAAGTGAAAATTAATGTTTGCAGTATTTGGCCGTTTGCATAAATTTCGGATGATTTTTATTTTCTTGATATTTGGCAATGTGCCAGATATTTTGTTGTAGCATTATTCAAGAGGTTAGCTTTAATTACCATCAGAGAAATGTGAGGTCTTGGTCTCGGTCTCGAACTTCCGGGTCTCAGCTTTTATGACAAAGTCTCGGTTTCGGTTTCGTCTCGAAATTTGAGCCAGGTTTCGGTCTCGGTCTTGGAAGTTACGGTCTTGACTACATCACTGCAGTGCTAACAGTGAATATTTTGAAGTCTCTATAGTGTCAATTATTGTGATGTTGTGAGCCAGTGGTAGAGCATAAGTTAAACTGATTTACTTTCCAAACTATTCATTTGTCTATGAGTTGAACAACATATGAGTATTGCAACCACAATTATGCATCGCCCTGAGCCAATCAAAGAGAGAGTCGAACAGACGACCCTCGGCATAACTGCAATAGAGATACTCCATTTGACTAGGTTCACACCTCTATTGCTGCTATGAGCTCAATGTTATATTTGTTCAGGGCCGGCCCTTAGCCGATTGGACCGATTGCTTCCAATCGGGCCCGGCGCAACACCTACTAACCTATGCCAACACTTTCTCTTAAAGCTGCTTATGTAGTGCCGGCGCGGAACCCACAGTATTTTTTAAGCATGGGATCCGTTGCCAACGAAAATAAAAGTGAACTGCGCGGTTTTAACACCCTCTTTTATCAGAATTCGTTCTGGAATCGTTGCAGTGGTCATTGTTTTTCGATAATATGTGGCCTAGTTTTTGAATAGCAGCAGCACCTAGTTTAGGCAGAGAACGCTTGAGTTTTGAAGCTGTTGTCTGTTTCAGTCTTGAGCGTTTCGTACTTGTCACGTCAAGTTTTAATAGTTGTTGCAAGAGACGGTTCGACAGCTGTTGCTGTTTCAATAGTTACTGCCCCCCGTTTTTTTAAGGTTAATTCATTTCGTTATTTAAAATGTGTGTTGTTTAGTCGGTCTTCCTTCGTAGAGATCTGATAAGGCAGGCTCTTTCCCTAATTTGTTTATTACCCTCGACACTCGGCATTTACTTGAACATCCCCGTTACCGTGGCGTCCGGGAAAAGGAGTTTTCTAACCTAAAAGTAATAAAAACTTATTTGAGATCATCAATCCAACAAAAGCACCGAAATAGCTTGGCGCTTATGTCCATTGAATCCGAAATTCGCAGAGGATTAAACTTGGACAAAATTGTGAGGAACTGTGCTAATGTCAAAGCACAAAAATCAGTTTATCTTAGCAAATGTATTTTCCGTATCGTAGACTGCATTAGCTCAAGCAGGACTGCCTAGACGGAACACAAATTTCAGGCTCGGGATCTAGCTCCAGCTCAGACATCTAAAGTTTTTGGCTCCAGATCCGGCTCCAACATCCAAAAACGTTTGGCTCCGGCTCCAAAATGATTTGGTCAGTTGAAAAGTGAAAAAAATTGACATATTTGTACAACTGTGCTTTTACACCAGCATAGATGAATTGCCGCGAACTGATGCGTTTGAAAGATAGTTGGACATGTTCAAAAAGTTTGAGAAGCCCTGATCTAAACACAAAGGAGCATGGGCGTCGGAAAGATTTTTGCTAGGTGTGGGGGAATAATGGACTTTTCCAGATGGTGGCCAAACGCATTTTTTCCAGGGTGGGCCAACAGTGGAGAAATTTCATTTTACCAACTTGAAACTAAGCGATCAACATTTTTCTACGAAAAAGAAAAAATAACAAATTTCAAAATCAAGGGGTCATGTTGTCACGCTTTTTCGTTTGTTGATTTGTTTTAGCTAAGTTGTGATATCTTATCTTTTCTGGCTGATCATATCAAGCATGTTGTTAATCTCATTTGAAACATGGCCAATTGGCCTGCCGTACCCGCGGTAGGCATACCTCGCCAGAGAGGAGGTATTGAGCAGGGGCATAACTAGGTTAGATGGCACCCGGGGCAAGAAACAAGTTGGCGCCCCCATGTTCGAACCTGAGGTCTTTCAGAAGTAAATGTACGTATTGAAGAAAGTAGTTGTGACATTGTTGGGACTTTTCGACGCCTCCCGCAGTCGTTCAGCGCACGGGCAATTGTGGCCCTCTTGCCCTCCCGATTACGCCCTGGTATTGAGTGTAGTTCTCACGGATTTATTGGGTGTAGCAACTCACTGAGTGTCGTAACTCACGGATTAATTGGGTGTTACAGAGATGTCCATGGAACGGACATGAAGTCTCTGCTGGAGAGGTGAAACTGGGGGGAAAAGCCTCCAAACACGCCTAGATTGGCATCACCCCTTCGGGCCTCGCTCTTTCACATCACTCATGATTTTTACCATTATGACTTGATAACTCTAAGAAATTTCTGCATTCACCACTGAATGGGGCCCCGCAAAAATGCTTCCAATCGGGCCCCGCACTTTCTAAGGCCGGCCCTATATGTGGTGCAATCACGTCACCACAATCACGTCGACTTACGCTAATAAAAATGGTAGAAATTTGGATAGAACGAAGATTTGGTTTTCGTATTTGCATTATATTTTCCAATATAATTTTTTAATTTGATTTGAATCTGAAAAACTTATATCACTTTACTGGTATCTGGAAAAGACTCTTCAAACTCAAAATAATAGTATGAGGCCCACTGTGATCATCATGATATGCAAATACTGCATCAAACCGCGATAAGGTGTAAATATATTGTGCCCTGCTGATCCCTCAGTGAAAATCAAAGTTTCAGGTCTACTTCTGTGTACCTTGGGGATATAAGATCCTTTAAAATGTAGCATAGATTGACTAGACAGCCAAAAGAGAAAATTTGCGCCAATCTTGATCATCACTAAAGCAATAAATGCTTATTTCTTTTGTGCAAACGAACTGGGTTGTCCATTCGAGGCTCAAAAAATTTTGTAAAAATGACTCTGACCAGAGTCTCGAGTCATTGATTGTGACTCGAATCGAGTCGAGCCATTCTGTGGAAAACGTTACTCGAGTCGAGTCATCATTCTTCTCAATGTGACTCATGTCGAGTCCGAGTCACCAAAAATCGTGACTCGGGTCGAGTCGAATCATTGACTCGAGTCACGCTATCACTGGTATTAACATTAACACCTGTCAAAAAATCGTTTAAAGTCTGACACATTTCTGTATCTCCCTTTTGTACAAACCTATCCCAAACTCTCAGCTTCTTTTAGTAAGCCTATGTTTTGCTTCTCAGTGCAAAGATGTTTGTTCAAACCCCTGCAGAGATATATCAGACCTGTTCAAATGGCAAATATATCCACCAAATGTGCAAGGCTACTCGTCATCCCCATTTCACCTAAAAAAAATTCTACCAATTCCTTTCTCATTAAACACATCGTGTTTTAATTTAGTATTTGCACACCACAATGATGGCAGTCGGCCTCACACTTTAATTTTGGATATTTGCAGAGATGAACGGATTTATGATTTTAGAATTCAAATCCAATCCAAAATGTATTTTTCCAAATCCAATCCAAATCCGATGTTTTTTTAATTCAAATCCAATCCAAATCCGAAAGCTAAATCTTGTTAAATTCAAATTCCTATCACTCTCATTAGGCTTGGCCTATATGTAGTCCAACTCAAGATTCAAAGGCAAACATATAGTTTGGAAGCTAACTCAAACTGACTTAGCTCTACCTTTGACTCACAACATTATAACATTTGCACTGTAAGACTTCAAAGTAATCATTGTAGCAGCAAGTCTGTCTTGCGGCGATAGGGTTGCCAGATGGCCGGTATTTTACTGCTAATTTAGCAGAGGCCGATAAGAAGCCGGTATTTTAATAAAATCGAGTAAACCTGACACATCGAAACTGAGGCAAACACAAAAGTTTACCAATGAACAAAGCTACGTCTGTGCATTGGTGACGGTTGTGCTTTAATCACTTCGATGTGTTGCATCTTTTCATCATCAAATACAGCATATTTTGCATCGAATGCCTAATATGAGTTACATAATCGATAAACAAAAAAGAGTTTAGCTAACATTCACCTAAAGTGGCTGTGCAAAAATTAAACAAAAAAATAAAACCAAAGGATAGTGTACGTAGAACCAGTGATCAAAGCGTCGATTCCAAGCTGAGTCAAAGTCACTCCCATACAACATCCAGTAGAGGGAGTTGATTCATTGACGATGTCGAGTTGCGTCTGAGTCAGGTCTTGACTAATTGTTGAGTTGTTTATTTTTTTTGTTGATTCACTTTCAGTCATTCACATTTGAGACTGGAAAAGTAAGCAGAAAATTCAAGTTGAAACATGAAAAGACTTCTCTTCTTCTAAGAAAATCTGGCTGAAACACTGACTTTCTTTTCCCTAACGAAGTGAAGACCGAAATCAAGGAAAGTAGCCCGTCAACTTCTCAAATGATTTCACGTGTTATTAGTTCATTGGCCAGGGGCCAGAGGTGAGCAGATATTGATTTTTTAACTCCTGATCCATATCCGAAAAAATTTTTGCGAATCCATATCCAATCCTTATCCGAAAATTTAGTATCCGATATCCATCCATATCCGATTGCGACACTGGCTAAATAGGCAACTAACAAGCAGCGGTTATAGGTCTGCCAGTGGACCTTCATTTTTGAAAACTTATTCATCCATCGCCTGTAACATGACACTAATCCAGCACAAGTGTGTAGTAGATTGCACTACGGTTGGTAGAAACGTAGTAAACCTAAACCTAACCCTTTTGAATCTAAACCTAACCCCTAAACCTAACCCCTGAACCTAACCCTTAAACCTAACACTTAAACTAATACTTAAACCTAAACCGCAAATCTGACCACAAAGTTTAGAAGCTTTTGAAAAAGTAAATAAAAATGGTACCATGAAAAGTGCAACCACTACTACTAAAATCAAAGGTGCCCAATCATGGCCAGAGTCAACGCGAAAACCATTTGCACAGTAAGACACGTCTACAGGACTACCATAACAGTTCTGCTAATGTTGCAAACTCAGCGTTTTATTCTAACCGTGCCACCGTGAGCAGACCTATAGCCATTAGCCACTTCCAAACAAAAACACTCTGTTATTTTGTGACCCAATCCATAAAAATTACATCGCATGTTGTGCACTTTCAATCGGAAAAAAAGAAAAATAGTGCGTATTTTGCCGCCAAAGGTGTAGCTTGGTAATTTTTCCATTTGAACTGTAGTGCATTTGGCTTTGTCTACTTATAACACTGAGTTCGTGCCACTAAAGTTGGATACAATGAACCTGGTCGAGTGGGAATTCCTGCTGTGCGAGTGGTCACCGTTTGGGCTCTCAGCACTGTTGTTTCGGCTAGGCTAATAGAGACAACACTTTTATGGAAAACATTTGACGTAAGCTGCAGTACTTTATAAGTTTTGAATATCAGACACAGGTTTGCCATTTGGGTTAGGGCTTTAGGTTATATGGCAAAGACGATCCGCTAATCCAAGGATATAGTCCTTGTCATGTGACCAATTCAACCAATCTGGTTCAGTTAATTCCAAAAGAGCTCCAGCATTCAATCATTGGTAAAACAGAGAAAACAGATTTTGTGACTCTGAGAGGAGATCACAGTATGAAATATAATAAAAGTATGTAGCTTACAAAAACTACAAACTCAAACTGTCTTTAAGAAAGCTTGACTGTATAAAACTTTACTTAGAATGTTCAAAATTCTACCCAAAAAAATCTAGCTTTGAACGCTGAAATAGACCAGGGGTGGCCAATTGGTCGATCGCATAGACCGATTGATTGGCGAGTGTCACTTGGTCGATCGCGCCAGATTTTGCATTGGATTGACAAGATACCTAAAAAAACATTTTTCAATCAGTGTTCCAGAAAGTGCATAAAAATTATCTATTAATTGGTTGGTCACGTATATTCTTTGGTGCCTATTGCAGTGGCTGACCATAGGCTAGCTCGGCAGATTATGGAGTGGCAATCATGATTTAGGCGTAACAGACACTTTGCCTTCTGTCTGTGCATCAAAGGCGATGGTGCACTATATTTGCACATGTGATACTCAACTTTGGCATATGATATTGTATTTGTGACGTTATTACCGACCGGCCGATCGCGAGTTATCAAGAAATTTTATATTTGATCCCAGTCGAAGACAAGTTGGCCACCCATGAAATAGACTATTAGCCTACGCAACACACACATATGTAGGCATACCACAATTTTGTGACTGAAAACCGGGACACTTCAGAACAACGAGACTTATCCGATAAATGTGGTTCATATCTTACTTTGAGTGTGTAGTTATTTTGGATTCCCACAGTTAAGACACCAAGAAAAACTAAAATAATATATTTTACCAAGAAACAAACAATGTTCAAGCATTTTTAAACTGACCCATTCTCCCAATCATATTCTTTTGTAGACAATAATGTTTCAAGAAGTCTTTGTTCGATTGTATTTTCTCGTAAAAATCACACCAGGAAAAGTCAGTATTAAGTTGATAGGTGATAAGGCCTTTCATATTCTGCTCCAGCTTTCTGTTTCTGTTATCAGACCGCATGTTACTCATGATGGCTGACTGAATGCCTGACCAGGACTTTTTGGTTGACTGACCAGGACGCATATTTACAAAATGTAACCTTATTCGCCTAATAAGAGTTTTTTAGCCAATCACAACGCTGATAACGTTCCAGATCATTGATGGAGCCTGTCTAGCCACTCCACCTAGCAACGAGTTACTTGTATGAAGCAGCAGCGGCCATTTGAGAAGGGCTTTCACCATGCGGCTGACTTGTATGAAGCTGGATTGGTGCATGCCCAGTATCATCGAATTTTACCCACTGCACGGGACTGAAACTTTGCACTGCACTTCAGAACTTTTCTAAATTTCTAGTTAAACCTGAAAACCTTTGTACATGTGCTAGTCCAGAAGTCACGCATTTCTTCAAACTGAGACCAACACTTTGGCATTACATGTTTAGTGATGCAACAAAGATCATTGTCTGTCTTCAAGAAAGGGGCCCTATTGAGATGCTGACAGTGTGACAATGTTGCCATTTTATCTGATTTGCTGCTATATCTAGAAGGATTTTTTCGCTGTTAGCTGTAAAATTTTCAATCTAGCAGTTAGCTGCGTTTCTAGCAGGATTTTAAAAACCGCTTGGTTTAGCAGGTAACAACTTCCTGACCAAAAATATGTTTCAACAGTTTTTCGAGATGAAAGCGTTTACTACACCTTCTACACAGGGACCCGACATGGGAAAGTGGGGCGAGTCGAAAAGTGCTGCCCCCCACAGTCAGTGGCGTAAGCAGAGGTGTGAGCCAGATTTTCTGAAGGGTGCCCGTTAGCCATCGTGTGGGCATGCAATAATTAGTTCCTAAAAACTCACAAACGTTACATATATATGGGCTTAGGTCTTCGTTTGTTCGCGCCACATATAT
>Ga0210059_1001885_pt1 | contig 32181 bp, 23 predicted proteins | sample Ectturendosymbi2_FD_188042 | JGI IMG/M metagenome (GOLD analysis project Ga0210059, IMG submission 188042) | Ecteinascidia turbinata endosymbiont from Florida, USA - Sample 2 (SPAdes) (version 2) | ecosystem: Host-associated > Tunicates > Ascidians > Unclassified | place: Key West, Florida... | reverse complement strand
CTGCCACAGACAGACAGACATTTTCATTTAACATCTGAAAAAATCAGATATCAAGGGGAGGAGAATGACCGCAAGGTCTTTGAGTCATCCTCCCCCGCGAAATACAAGTCGAACTGCACAGAAGACAACTCAAAATCTACAGAATTCTACAAGCTTCCATATATCTGCAGAGACGGTGAAGACATTTCCACAGGACATAAGCACACATAAACAGGACATAGAACAAAAAAGACGCGCTACAACACAATTACTGCATACAAGCCTAAAAATTATTTTTTTATAATACTACACAGTAGTTTTGTATTACCACACAGCTACCACACAGCAGTTCAAAACTGCAAATTATCCGGCTGAATGTTGAAACAGGGCAGTAAAGCACATTCATCACTGTGTCAGAGTAATAATTTACCACTGCAAAATCAGGCTGCGCTAATGTCTCGTCGAATACGAGGATTCGAGCATAGCTGTGCGGCTGGATTGGCTTGCGCACACTCCGGTCTTGCTAAACTGCACAAGAATTGAGAATGCGCATAAAATACTCAAGAAAACTCGTTTTTTGCTATGTACATACATGTCCAGCAAACTTTTCGTTTTCCTTCTTCCTTGTTTAGACATTATCAAATGCCTGAATACTTCCCTGTTGAAAACTGCTGTTTTTGAGCTCGTGCAACAGTTCTATCATGCTACAGAAACTGTTAATGTACCCAATGCGGTCAGCGCTTGCGCTGATCAGCTATAGCAGACAGAATGAAGAGAATTGTTTTGTATAAAGTGACCTAACGCGGAACACAATCGTAAACATGCGTAGTGGACAAAAGGTCTGTGAAAAGTAGTGATTGGGTTCCAGGATGCAGACGTTCACCCAGATTCCCACCAAAACCTATTTATTACTTTTTGGCCCATTTACAATGTTCCTTGAAATTTGCATGCAAATTCATTCCGTGGTATTTGCATTACGTCGACAAATCAAGAAGCAAAAATATGCGAAAACGATTAATCTCCTTTGCGCAGATAATAAAACTTTTGTAACTTATCAAACACAAGGGGGTTTACCCCCCCCCTTTGCGTACGACCTTGGGCACTAGGGTAGTCTTAATCTGGCCCTCAGTTACTTTACCACAGCGTTGGGGAATCTATTTTTTATTACGGGCCGCATGAATTGTGCATTATCGCTGGCGGGTCGCAGAATCCATTAATTTTATCCTCCTAAAATTCCAGCGCTTTAATCTAACTATGAGCAAAGGGCCACTTCTCGTGACTTACTATTTATAGAAACTAATTGCAAGGACTTGCTTATTGTGGAGCTTCGTTTGACTCGTTGTTGCAAACGTATAACTTGGGATACGAAAATTTTGATGGAGGTTTTTTGAAGTGTTCACGCGGGCCGCATCTGGCCCGCAGGACGCAGGTTCCCCACACCTGCTTTACAAGTTCTCCTTTGTCCCTCAGAGAATTTGAGTTTAAATGCCTACTCAATGCAGAGCCGGATTAAAGGGTAGGGGGGCCCGGGGCAATTTTTACTGGAGGGCCCCTATGACGTAATTGATGACGTCATCGTTTGTAAAAGTTATGTTTTCGCTGATTCGCAAGATTCCCGTTTGTTTTTTCCGGTAGTCGAGAATGTGCTTACTCAAATGCATATGCAGTTAGCCAGGCCCAGGCCCGTAACCAGCTTGAGACAGCAGGAGGAGCGAAGAGTTTTCTGAGTGGACAGCAAATTTTTTGAACTATGTCCAAAATTTTCAAACAATATCCAACACATTTTTCCAGGGGGGACGGAAAATTTTCTAGGGGTCTTTTTCCCCCCATACACCCCACATCGTTACGGACCTACAGTTAGCTGGGAGAAGTAATTATTAGAGTGTATTTTACTAAGAAAATATATTTCTCTGGCCATAGAGTGACTCCGCAAGAAACAACATTCACCCGAACAATAAGCAGAAACCAGAGATTACAAACAAAAACACCGAAAAAAGAACATGTCAATATGGCCAGCCAGGCTGAGTGTGAAAGTTGTTTTCAAGCTAATACAGTATCTTGATTTTAACCTTCATTTTCAGGCGCTGTAGTTGATGCCATTGCTTTAGCGTTGCTGCTTAAGTTTTGCTGGAAATAGCGTTTCAGTCGTGGCGTTTTAGCTGACACTGCCAGATCCTTGCGCTTTTACTTAGAAGCTTGGCGCTTTTAACAACTCCTGATGGCATTACAGATTTTGGCATCTCGCTAGCTGAACACTGCAATTTCACTTTCTGCCCTTTGGTTCTACGAATCGACTGATTAAAACCTTTTCTGGCGGACCATGCAATAAAATGTTGTGTAAATAGCTTAAATAGCTTCGTATATTTTTTATGTAACACAACGAAAGTAACCATCGGAAGGACAGTGCGTTTCCACCGCACGTTACCCTTCATGACGAAACAAAGGTGCAGTTCGGCTGCGGCTACCTCGAGACTGCACTAGAAGTTTGGGGTCATTGATGCCAGTGTTGCCACTTCTGATATATTAACATGACATAAAATGTGATGTTCTAAGATTAATTTCTGATGTCTGATGTTTTGTCAACAAAACTGATGTTGACTGGGTTGTTGTTTTTGTTTTCCACATTCCCTCTCATTTTAGGACGAAAATGAGTTATATTCATTGTTTTTAAGTTCCTTTCATCAATTTCTCACCAAAATATGTGTTTGGTTATCGTTTCAAACTAAAGAAGTTCTCTTCGCTGCGTTGAGACCAACATTTTGCGTAAATTATAAACGACTTCTCCATTTAATGACCATATTTCGCCCTATTTCGGATTCAACGAGGGTACTCTTTGTTAATAGAAGCATTTACAGTCGTGGCCAAACATTTAAGACCAAAGTCGATTTCTGTGTGCGAAGCTACTTTTTCCGCAGTATTGCATCAGAAATCATTCGCGATTGCATCATTCTTTCTGGTGAGCGAGAGTGTGACGCAAAAGACTGTTTCAAGTCATAAACAGTCAATCATTCAGCAGTGAGGTTTTTTTGTTTTTTTGTCATTATTTTCTTGCCTCCGTATGGGTAAGAAACGGTCTCTTTCTGAGGCACAGCGAGCTCAGATCGTGATTCTACGCGAGGAAGGATGCACTGAACGCGCAATAAGTGAACGCCTTGCTGTCAGTAAAACAGCAGTGCATCAGGCAGTGGTCAAGTTCAAGAATTGTGGACCTTATTCAGATTGTAAGAGGAGCGGTCGTCCACGGAAAACCACCCGACGACACGATATATTGATAAAAAGATGTGTCGCGAAGTTTCCTACGTGTTCAGCGAAAAAGATTCGAGCGGAACTTGAGGAAACTGGTTCGAGAATCAGCAGAAGAACCATCAGTCGCCGTTTAACCGACGAATTTGGCCTCAAATCACGGAAACCGGCTAGAAGTCCGAGACTGACCCCAGCAATGAAGTTGAAGCGCTTGCAGTTTGCGAAAAAAACAAAGACTGGAAAAACCAGCAATGGTCCAGAGTTTTGCTTCCCGACGAAACAACAATTCAGCAGTTTGCCTCGAGGAAGAGAACTGTGAGGAGACCACCAGGAACTCGGTACAATGAAAGATTCACACAGCAAATCATGAAACACCCGCCGAGTGTGATGATTTGGAGAGCGATTTCAACCCAAGGAACGGCCGGCCTGTTCTTCCTCGATCCCGGAACCACCATGAATGCCAAAAATACCTGGAATTGACGAAAGTGAAGTTGGAGTTACACATGGCAGTGCATAATTGCGAGATATTTATGCACGACGGGGCGCCATCCCATCGGGCAAAAATCGTCACGGACTTTCTCAAGACGAAAAATATAAAATTGTTGGAATGGCTGGGAAACAGCCCGGACCTTAATCTAATTAAGAATTTCTGGAAAGAACTGAAGAATAGAGTTGCTGGGAAGCACCCAACCAGACTTTCATCGCTTATTAAGACCATCAAGTCATCCTAGGTTCTCGGCATGCCCACAGAGCTGTGCTGAAACCTCATCGAAAGGATGCCGAGACGGATCAGGGCGGTGTTAGAGGCCAAAAGAGGACATATAAAGTACTGACTGTTGATATTTTTTATGTAAAATGGATAATAATGTATACATATGACGCGTATCTAAGAAAAATATAGATCGGAAACACCTGTGTACTTTCATTACACTACGGGATCAATAAATTATGAAATTTCTCTCTTTGTTCTTAAACTTTTGGCCACGACTGTTACTCAGGAGTGGGTAAACAGCAGCCCGCGGGCCAAATGTTTCCCTCCACAGCGTTTCAAGTGGCCCACGGAAGCATGCAGAAAATATCTTGAAATCTGAAAGTTCCTCCAGCTTATCACAACAAATGTTAGAGTTGACTGCTTAGGCTAGCTTAACTGAGACATGTTTCTATTTTACTAAAGACGCACGGCCCTCCACCAAAACGTGGTCTTCTCAAAATGGCCCACGACCCTAATTAGTTGCCCACCCCTGATTTAGCTTATATGAACCTGTAGCAGAAATATTTCATGTTATCTGATGTTGAAAAGGCAGCAATCTGATGTTAACGAGGCTGGCCCCAGTGGCAACATTGACTGAAACTAAATAGCAGTCAGCAACCACTAGCTATAGTACGCAAATAGCAATGTTTTGGTGACATTTGTGCAATAGGCGCGATGTACGAGTAGAGAGTCATACCCATGCCTAAAGAACGATTATTAGGAAAACGTTACCAGCGAAATCAAATACAGTTGAATTGAACAAAACCGAAAATACTCATAGGCTATTAAGTAGCGATTACTAAAACTGGCAGACAGTCAAACTTGTAGAGCACATGTGTCAAACATGGTGGCCCGCCACGTCTTTTTATGTGGCCCCGAAGCTTAAATTTTAAGCTTCAGCATGCTTATTTGTTTGGAACTGTAGTGGCTTATTCCTGTTTACAAAGGCGAACAACTTTATTTGCCATGTTATAACTTTGCTATTTTAGTCATCTTGCTGACCTAACGTCTCTATTTTTAAAAATATATTCCGTTTTTAGGATCTTTTCACTGCAAAGCAACCATTATTACGTCACAGAGAAGCTCTTTACGCATTAGCGCAACAACTAAATTTCATCACGGGCAGCCCCCTTGCAGCTGGGGGTCCGGGGCAATTGCCCCCGTTGTCCCGCCGCACCCTTAATCCGGCCCTGCCTCAATGCAAATCTCATGAAGTGAAACATCGCTTAATTTTAATCTCAGATTGCTGTCATTTCTTAGTTCAAGAACGTTTTTCCTAACGGGCAAGGATAATTCTTACGTTGACATTTCTGCATGTACCGATAAATAATTTCGCATCCAACCATTGTTCCGTATTTATTATGAAAACCTAATGGTCACAATTCTGATGAAACACAAACAACTGTTGTTGAGACAACTCCTAAACACAAACTCTTTTCCAATATTTCTTTATTGATTGCTTCTTGAAAACATTTCCAGTGATCCCACTGTTAACTCAGTTATCCAGAGTATTATTTTCCGTTTAAAACCTTTCAAGTTGTCAAAACATGTCAGTAAATTATCATTTTTACCTTGCATTTTAATGCTGAGTTCATTCAAGTGTTCAAATATGTCGGTCATAATGAAAGTTTATCAATGGAACGATCATCTTCGAGGAGCTTATGCAGATCAGTGGCGGATGCAGGGGGGAGTTCATGCCCCCCCCAAACGGCTGTGGCGCCCCTTAAAATGGCGATAAAATTCTCTGATAAAATTGCGCCCCCCAGTGGTGTCTATCGAAGTAGAAAAAATATTGCTCAGTCTAAACTAAACAATGCTTTACACTTCGTTGAACTTCAGTATCTACGTGAGGGACTTTGACCCAGCCTCTTACCGATTAGAATCAACACTGCTATTGTTTCGTAATAGTACTCCTGTTCGCTGATTTCTTTTCCGCGTGACAACTGCCCAGCAGTCACAAACACGATCTCTTTCGCTAACACAGTTCTGGACTTGCGCTTGGGCTGTGCAAATTTGGTCTGTTTCAAAAGTTCATTTCTTTGATGCTTGGTGGAAGCTTTGAAAAGAAAAGCAGTAGTGAAGATAAGAAGGGGCCTGCAAAGTGAAAAAAGCAGTTTCAGGTCTGCTATCAACGCAGTCCGTGAGTCCGCTCCGCAGTAGTCCACGTCTTCATCTCAGATTTGCAACACCTAGATAAGTGAATGACTGTTTTGTAAGAACAAATGACCCCGATGACCGCAGGGGTGTAACGTGTTTAGATGGGTCTCAGGGAAAGAAGAAAGTTTGGCGCCCCCATAATCTTACTTGTGACCTTGTCGGGACTTTTCGGCGCCCTCCGCAGCCATGCGGCGCCATCATAGTGATTCGGCGCGGGCGGAATTTGCCCCCCCTCGTTACGCTCCTGTACGTTAGCAAACAACTTATCGGTTTCTGTCAAAAATTCATTGAGCGTGCCTGCTGTATTTTTCGGTTATTGACTGAATTTTGTTAAGACGATTATTCGGTCATAATGTTCTAAAAAGTAGACTAGTGAATACTGTTATGACGAGTTTTAACACGATTACCGGACAAATGACCGAGATGTCATAGCAATAAAAAACAGGAGCATGCTCCAGTATCTCAGGGAATTATGACCTAGAAATGCAATCCTGCAACACCTCACTCCGTCAACGAGGAAAGCGCAGCGAAGCATTGATTCACTACGTGTAGCGCGACGCGCCTCAACAAACCACGCTGCTCACTACTCAGCAGTCAGCTCTAACGCAGAAACTTCAGCAAAATACCAACTATCTACAGCTTGGTGGAATGATTAATTGGCTGTACGCGGTAATGACAATTTTTGCTCAACGGTTCAAAATTTGAGAGGAGTACGGCATCTGTCACTCCTCATGGTTACGCACCTGGCAACAGTTACCGATGGCCATATGATTTTGTTTCGATCCTTTTGTTGCAAGTGCACATCCGTAGACAACTCACGCCGGACACGAAAAGACAAATTTGACATCGTTAGCGAAAACCAACAGCAAAATACCAAAATACCTAGCTTATTGGCTGGATCAGGGCGTCCAAACCAAAACCCGGGAAGAAATTTTGTCATTAATGAAAAAATATTTTATTTCGAAAATTTGTTGATTTGGGTTACAGCCTGTTTCTCATTTGTGTTTGCTGGCGAGGATAGAAGCAGATCCATCATCAGATCAACAGCATTGGGGATGGCTTAAAGATTGTTTGGGGAATCGTAGTAGTATGCACAAAATTTGAAATTGACTTTGTCAGGGAGACTAAAGCATGAGTTTGGAGCCATTCACTGTCGATTCGATGGTGTCATCCCGATTGCTCCCCCTTTTTTTAACATTGTCACATTTATTCTTCATAATCTGGACTAGTGAGATTGATGTTTATCTTATCATCAGCAGTCCAGTGCCGAAATATGTGAAACAGTCAAGTAACTTCACTCCGCATGTGAGAGAAGCAAGGAATCAGTCGCAAATTTTTAATAGGAAATCCATTTCACGATCACTACGCATCGTCAGTCCTATCATCTGAAGGCAATGCTGACAGGTGTGAAACGTTGAAAGACTAACACAAGGTCAGAAAACGTAAACAACCTTAAGACTGCAATGAAAACAAACGGGCAGACCCAACCACGATAAACAAAGCAAAACCAAAACGTCTAGCTCAACTACATGCAAACACTGAAGCCTCAAAAATTGCTTCACAAATGACAAGAACTCACTGAAACTCAACGCCAGCTAACGATTAACACCGAAGAACAAGTCGCTTTCTGATAAATGCAAACCTCTTTGCAGAGTGAGGTTTATGAGGCGCCATTCGTAAAAATATTATATCTGACAGATTTACCACAAAAACTGCTATCTCTGCGCATATTTAGCTATTTCTGCGGGCATTTAGCTAACTCAGTGCAAAATTAGCTATCCCTATCTTTGCGCGCATTTAGTTATCTCTGCGCATATTTAGTTATCTCTCTTCGCACATTTAGCTATCTCTGCGCAGAGTATGCATCCTTCGTTTCTTTAATTCTCGAAGCGGTAAGGTTTATTGTTATAATGCTACTAACGTGAAGTGTGTTGCCGGCGTTATTTCCGGGCAAAAAGGCCTTACCGTGCAATTCTTTTCAATGCGCTTTTTCAATGACAACGTTTTCTCGATACAGTGCTTGTCTCCGAGCGAGCATTTTGCTTTCAACGCGCTCTTTCTGTGAGAGTATTCTCTTTGTGCACCTGGAGGCGCTGAGAGGCGGTGAGCTGCGCCTGGTGAGAACAGTTGGAATGGTTGGACTTGATAAGATTGTCTTTAAACCTTGGAACAAAAAATGGCATTACCACTGAGACCACCACAATAATCTTACTGTAGTCCATCGTCTACACAAGCCAAGATACAATATTATCATCAAAACATTATAATGTAGACGTGAAACCACATTGCATTATATGGCGCCAGGGAATTCATGCCTTACTATAGCCGAGCTTTTGTCTGAATTACTGAAACAGAAGACTAAATTTTTCTTCAGGCAGGATATCATGTTTTCCTCCGACACGCTTCAGTGCTACATGTATATGCATATTTGGCTATCTCTGCGCAGAGTTAGCTAAATATGCACAGAGATAGCCATCTCTGCGCAGAGATAGCTAATATATGTTTATTGTCACTCTATTTGAATAAGTGTGGTAATTGTGTCAGCAAACTTTCAATCTGTCTAAAACTTTGGGCTGCACTGACTTATCTGGGTTTAAAGATGGGAAACAACAAAACAGAGATCACCAAAAAGCAGGGAAAGCGTGAAAAAACTGCAGCAACTCCTAACCAAGGAAAAAAACAAACTACAGAGACTGCTGGAAATTACGAAGATTGGCAACCACTCACACCACGAAAACCGGTTGGCTACCCTGAGGAAGTGCTGGAAAAACTAAGTTCACTTGATGAAAAGATGTCTGGCCTTGAAACACTACCTAAACAAATGTGTGATCTAGCAAGCACCCTCAATTCAGTCTCCAGTGATGTTGAGCTTCTTCACAAAGAAATCAAAAGGCTTAGTGAAGAAAATTGTTTTCTAAGAGAAAAAATAGGTCACTAGAAAAAAAATATCCACTCTTGACTCTAATTTCAATGCCTTGGAACAGTATGGCAGGAGACAAACTTGGAAATTCATGGAATACATATGAATGATGATGAAAGCATTGCAGAAGTTGAAAGAAAAGTCTTGACAGTGCTGAAAAAAATTGATGAAAATATATCACATGAAGATATTGATGTAGTTCACAGACTAGGTAAATTAAAAAAAACAAAACCTCCAACATCATTGTCAGATTTATCTCTAGAAAAACCAGAAACAATATTTACAAAGAAAGGAAGAAACTAAAAAATGCTGATGCTGGAAAACCTACCACCCAATGTGCTTTCATCAATGAAAACCTTACAAAAAAATAAACAGTTGTTTTACTTGGCTAATGACAAAAGAAAAAGATTTGGTTGGAAACACATCTGGACCAACAATCGAAGAATTCACCTTAGACCAACTAATGACAGTAAAGTCATTACTATCCGACATGAAAAGACCTCGAACAGCTCGAAAAGCCAACAGCCGACTCTGTAAATCTCTATGGATCATATGCATTTGCTGACTCTCCTTGAAAACGCACCGATGAAATACCTGTCCCCTCCTTATGGTATGGTGAGTGGTCTGCATATTGTCCTTACATTTGCTTGGTGTGTCATAATTCACTAATAATCCGCTTAACCAATAATCATGGCTCTTTGCAAAAAGTCTAATATGTCTAATTGTTTGCACTCAGTGTTCATCATGCCACAAATATACTCAATCGCTTAATGATTCCCCATTCTACTCCAACCAGCAACAGCCTTCACCATCATCATTTATTTGTTCCGGCTGTATTGCTTCATCAATACCATTTTTCAATTCAACCAACACAGAGTTTTACAACCTCCTTTTATTTGACAATTCTGATTTATCTAATTTCCTTAAATCTTTTGCATGTGACTTATCACCTCAACATTATCAAACTAAGTGTTCCACTTTAAGTGACACTGGCAAAATGAATCATGCAAATAAACGAGAAAATTCATCTTATTTTCATTTTAATGTACGAAGTCTGGGTAAAAATAAGCATAAAGTAGATGACTTTTTCCAAGTGGCTGAAGTAAATCCTACTTTTATAGCCACATAAGAAACCAAGTTGAAGCCCAGCTTCATTGTAAATATTAACATCCATGGCATCAACTTTTTTCATAATCCTTCACAAACCATTTCAGGTGGGGTTGGTCTTTATATTATTTCCAAACTAACTTACCAACTCAGAAATGACTTAATCTCCAAAATGTAGGTTGTGAAAGCCTCTTTATTGAAACTCCAACCTCATCTGGCTAATTTTTATTATTGGTGTTATCTATCGCCATCCAACCCATGCATTTTCACCCTTACAGGATGAATTTATTAAACTTGTCACCCATCTCCAAAACAAAAATTGTGAATATTTGATTGGGGGTGATTTTAACTGTAATCTTCTTAAGTATCATGAACAATCTAATGTAAAAAACTTTGTTGATAGCCTTGCCAGTTGTGGCTGTATTTCTCTTATCAACAAACCAACAAGATTCAGCAAAAACTGCACGCCTTCTTTGTTAGATCATATATATACAAATATATGTGATGAAAAAAAATAATGCTGGATTTACTATTTATGATATTTCTGATCATTTACAAGTTTTTGTAAATCTTAAACTGCACCATCCAACCCAACAGTAAATTAAACCTAAATTCAGATGCATGAAACATTTTGACCCAAATACTTTTTTAACTGATCGTAGTCACAATCCAAAAAACGTCAATCCTGAATCTGATGGAGTTAACACACTCAGCAATAAATTTGTTAAGGTCTTTAATGACAATCGTGATAACCATGCACCATATCGTTACGCATCCAGAAAAGAACAATGCTCGTTTAACAAACAATGGCTCACCAAAGGCATTTCATCTTTCATTGCATAAAAGAATACCCTGTACAGAAAACAGTTGACTACAAACAACGCAAATATTATTAGACAATACAAAACTTACAGAAATAAGCTTACCAACTTAAAAGAAATCTCCAAACAAAATTACTAGAAACAAGCTTTCCAAAAATGCTATCATGATAAAAAAATATGGAAGCTTGTCAATGAAATAATTGCAATAAAAACAAATCTCAACAAAAATGATAAGCTTTTTGAAGACTTAACAAATTTTCTCTCAGAGGTTGGAAAATACCTTTCTACAAAAATAAAACCATCTCCTACCACTTACACAAATTTTATTAAACAAATAAATTCAAAAAATTCATTATTCCTAACTCCTACTGATGCATATGAAATCAAACTTCTCATCATAAACCTTAAAATGATATTCTATTTGTTCTCCCTATGACATTCCATCCAAATTTTTGAAAATAACTGATTGCATTGTGTCAGAATGGTTGTCCGAATTCTTCAACAAATGCATGACTACCGGTGAATTCCCGGACTCCTGGAAAATTGCCCACATCACTCCAATTCCTAAGGCTCATAGCCCAAGTTCCTCATCTGAATATAGACCAATATCTGTTCTTCCAGTATTATCAAAGTTGTTTGAAAAAGTTCTTTATCACAGAGTATACTCTTATTTGACAGATCACAATCTAATTGACAAAAGACAATACGAGAAAATCACTCAACAGAGATAGCCATTACAACTATTTATGATGAACTACTCACAAACTTTGATAATGAATTAATAACATTTTCCTTATTTCTAGACTTATCAACAGCATTTGACTGCTGTGACCATGAAATTTTACTTTATTAAATTTATCACTATGGTATAAGAAGTGTTTCTCATAAACTATTCTCAAATTTTCTGCTAGATAAGGGCATTTAAATCTTCATGCAAAAGGATATCTTGTGAGGTCCCCCAGGGTAATGTTATTTCACCTCTGCTATTCCTTATTTACATTAACGATATCACCAAAGCTTCCTCTTTTCATACTACTTTATTTGCTGATGATATTAATCTTCACATGTCAAATTCCTGTTCTAATGTTCTTCAGACAACTGTTAACCTTGAACTATGTAAAATTTACCACTGGCTAAGAGCCAACAAGCTTTCTCTTAACTACAATAAGACTGATTTTATGCTATTAACTTCTTGAAAACACAATCCTTCCCCATTTGAAGTTACCATAAATAACCACACCATTTCCCCTGAAGACAACCTAAAATACCTAGGTGTTCTTCTTGACAATAGGTTAAGCTATAAACCTCATGTACAAAAGGTAAAAACTCAGCTATCAAGAGCTTGTGGAATTCTATCCAAACTTAAACATTATACATCACCCCCTGTACTGAAAGTTGTCTATAACTCATTAATCCTCCCTACCTTAATTACTCAGTCCTCAATTGGGGACGTGCTTCAAATGCAACCATTCAGGCTCTCATCAAGCTCCAAAATAAAGCTACAAACATAATAAATCCAACTACCATGGGATCACTAGAAGACTATTTCCAGCACTTAAACATCAGATGCCTTTCTAAACAATATAGCTTTTCAGTAGGCAAATTAATGCACTCTTATCATAACAAACTGTTTCCAAATCGTTTTGAGGAATATTTTATTCCACTCAGCTCAATTCATTATCACTCCTCAAGACTAGAAACCTCTAAAAACCTGTTTTTACCTAGAGTTAAATCTTCCTTAGGAAAATATTCTCTTAAATTTATTGTCCCAAAAGTATGGTCTCCAATACCAGACGATATTAAGCTTTCAACCACCTTTACCTTCAAATGGAAACTTAAGAAACACTTCCTGCATGAAAAAAATTTCCAACTATGAACTTTAGCAACATTTCATTTGTCCAACAAACTACTGTAAATTCTAGTATTCTGTTACTCCGTTTTATTTTTGTGTGTATTTACTTTTTCGTATTTTCTGTGTGCATAATTCAGTGCTTTTCGGCATGAAGTACACTTGCCGAAAAAAGTACACAGTTTTTTCTGTTTTGCTTTGTTTTCTTTTGTACCTCATTAATACGTTTTTGTGACTTTTGGCTTTTCATATAACTATTTTTTAATTTCTTTGTATTGCTAAAAATACTCTAACCACACCAATTTCCTTCATTTAAATTCGATCCATTCATCTATGTACATAGGCATGCGCTTTCACCTGTACATTTTCTTTGCCATGTTCTGCGTTCATTCGTTTTCTGTTTTCTTTTCATTATGCTTATTTCATCTCCAACTGTTGTTTCTCAACACTTTTCAAAAAGTCATAAACGGGGTTGGTTGACCAGATGACCGCCACCGTCTTTCGTCAATCCTATATGACACAGCGCCCGTCTTTATTTGCACCAATCAGCTATTATGTCATTGTGTTTTCATTTTTTTTAATTTTCGCTAATAGTTGGTTTACTGCATGCGATGGCTTTTATGGTGCCTCTGCTTGTTGGCTGAGTCATATGAAACAATAATCCATTACCATTACCATATATGCAGAGATAGCTAAAGATGCGCCGAGGTAGCTAAATGCGTGCAGAGATAGCTATCTCCGCGTAGAGATAGCTAAATGTGCGGCAGATATAGCTAAATATGCGCAGAGATAGCAGTTTTGTGCTAAATTATGTCAGATGTAATATTTTTACGAACGGCACCCCACAGAGATTTTCGAAGTCGGCTTGAAACAACAAGCACTATGATTTAGTCAATATGCATTTTGGTCTCCTGTGGCAACCAAGTATCTGCGGGCACGATGGAAAAGCTCTGAGTGATCCGAACAAAACGCTTCCACACTAGCCGCGAAAAGTGAATCACAACAACGGTCTGTAGAACTGAAAGACATCAGCGTTCAGCGGCAGAGAAACAAACTGATTATCCTATGCGTGGGAGGATCATGTTTTCAATGTCAATTAGTGCGTTAAGTTTGTGATACCACTTATTTTCACAGAAATCCAAGGAAAGGGAACTTGGTCCTTCAACAAAAGTAACGATGTAAGCCTCATGTACTGTGTGGCGCAAATTGTATTTCCCTTCTGCAAGCCTACAAAGGTGGTAAACACTGCTGCATATGATCAGTTCGATAAATAAACAGTCGTCAACAATTTATGTTCCAAATTTAATTCATTTAATCAGATTTTGTGTCGATAACGCCAGAATCTTCCGAGTTCTTATGAATCTCCACATAACCGTTGGTCAAGCCGCATGCCAGATGTAGTGTCGATATACTCAGAGCCCTTTGAATGCGTCCTGCGTTTGGTGAATCGTATCGATTGTTACGTATGATTTTGGCAAAAGTTTCGATACGCATCTGATCAAAGCTTAGTCACAATTAGTGAGTTGCGAGGCAAAAACGAAACCATTTGTTTGCAAATGCCACAAAGGCAAATTAATCGGAAATACTACTGTTTTCTGAACATCTCACAAACTTTTTAAGTCGTTTCTTGCTGTTTTGAAACAATCACAAAGAATGAACGCCACGTTGATGACAGATGAAGATCGTATCTAACAATTGTTGCGGAACAATGGCCGTCCTTTGTTTCAGGAATGGCATGGGCTTGTTTTTGAGATTTTGGAAATTTATTATTTTCAATTGGAATTAGTTTACAGTTTTTGACTGATTTCTTCTTGGAGGTTCTTTAAAAAAATATTGATTCAGACGTAGCATCAACACCTTGAAAAACTACGTAGTATCATTCATTAACCACATTTCCAGACAATAATTTCAGACAATGATTGATTTCCCAGCTGTGCTGAGATAAAGTACACATATCTGATGTTTGGACGATGTTCATCTTCACACGTTTCAGTTTTTTGTTTTTGTCTGCACATCTGTGTTGATTCAAAGTTTGAACATCAACGTACAGTTAGAGCGCTTTTGTCTTGCGTTTCACAGGGTATTCCAAACAGAATTTCGAAGAATAACTTTCAAGCGTTTGTCTCTATTGCACGCCACTGCCTCTCTTATTGTTGGCGACAAGCGCATGCTTACCAGTGCATAACCTCGCGCTGAAAACTCTGTTGTCCTAGTGAATGCGTGACACTACGTGAGAGGAAGCTCCAAATCACACACCCTCCGTATATTTGGTGCAACATCAGAAAAATTCTCTATAGCAACTGAATCATGAAAAGCAATACTTTGACATGTCATACGATCTGCTGAAAATATTTTTGGGAATTATAGTTGAAAAAATTAAGGCGTGAGCTTTTGGGAATCGTGAAGCTGTCAGTAAGCGCAACTTTTAAACGTATAGTTTTTTTGTCAACTATCACCCAGTCCGACACAAACGCAATTGCTAGAAGGTAGAACATATACAGCCCTGTGGCCACCAATGTCATGCCAAAGTCTACCAAATTAGAGCCTGAGAATCACACGCCTTGCTTGTTTGGTTGATGTGAACCTTTTTCTGTGAGTTGTTTCTCTGCGTGAAGATGTCCGCGTTAAGCTGCACTGTTATCGCAGAAATCGGACTTTGATGGTCTTTAATTTATCGTGCCTTTTCAGGAAATAGTAGGTTTTCTTGCTAAACGTTGTTGATTTTTATCGCATGGATAGGTTTCAACATTACCTTGCTATGAATCACATCAAACGTGAACCTGAACTGATCCTAGAAATGAAACGTTCAACGGTGTGACTAGTTTCCACAAAAGCGATAAAGTTGTATCAACTTGCCAATTCTTCATTTGGATTTAAAGTTGCGTTATGGTTTTCACTGTACTGCACTGATTGCTTAAAATTACAGAAGATAATTGTCATAAAAGTAGGTTTAAACAAAAGCCTGAATTTATACAACTGCTTATAATTTCATTTTCGAGGTCGTCCATCAGTGAGAACCGGCTGCACGAAGCTGCACCCTTTGCCCAGTCCAACGTAGTGATTTTCGATCTCAAATAGAAGCTATTTAGGTCGCGAAAAGAAGGATTTTACCCAAGAGGTGTTTCAGATTGAAATTAACTTTTTTTTTGTTTTGCCACTTCTAAAAAAATTTTTAACAAACCTGCTGACTTTCCATATCTTAATCTGCGTGTTTGCAGTTAGAACTGCTGGAATGTAATGAAAGCACAGCTGCAAGTTCTTTTCAACTGAGGGTTACTCCGCGGACCCCAGTGGTACATGAAGCCATCAAAACGCCTTGTATTTAAAGTCTTAGCGTTTATTTTGTTTGTTCAGATGTGTGTTCTGTGGTGATACGATTCACTGCACATAGAACTGTACAGACTTCGCACGCAGAGAAGCGACCAAGCCTAATAAAATCGAAAAATCATTGTTGAAACGAAGGGTTCTGCAGCGGTTTAGGGTTTCACGAAATGATCTGCAGCGATTTTGGGTGCAGTAAAATAGGTTCGCGGCGACAAAAGTGAAAAAAACCTTTTCCACATTTTGTTGCATCTCATGAATTTCTGATCTAGTTGGTTAGAATTACAAGGGCAATCAATTAAATCTTTTGATGGAAAAGTACTGACGTTGTAGAGTTGAGAAACTTGCAGGAGTGCTGTGCTAAAGATTGTCATTTCAGCCTTCTCCGTAAGAGCTTGTTGATTAGTTTGAGAGAATGAATTGTTGATTAGTTTGAGAGAATAAAATAAATCAAAAAATTAATCGTGTTTCATTAACAGTGGTTTTGTGGTATATATATAAGTGAGATTTTGTTTGCTCTTCAATTTACCTTCGTCCTTGAGCAGACGAAAAAATGGTAATGTAGCAATGCTATGACTGCAGTTAAATCAAAAGCATTGCAATTTCAGATGTTGTTCTTGAAGGTTGAGCTGCTCTAAGTCGTTGGTCTCAGCAATAAATGGATCCACAACCGTTTTGTGAAAGGTTCAAATGTTGGAAAGTGATCTTCCATTTTCTTCTCCGTGTTGCATATGTTATCATCATTTTGAACAATTAGAAGCTTCGGGATTGCTGCAAGCTTTCGAGGAATCACCCCACTGGGCTCTGCTTTCATCACTTGGAAATGACTCAAACTTGCACATTTCTGTATTCAAGTAACTTCACGGCACAACTGAAACAAGCAAGGAATGATTCGCAAATTTTTATTAGGACATCAACTCACGGCACACAACGCATTGTCAAACCTTACATCTGCAAACAATGTTAACAGGAGAAATGTTGAAAGGCCAAAACAAGAGCAAAGAAAAGAAACAACCTCAAGTCTGTAGCGAAAAATCACAATCAATTTGTATGAAAGGAAGAATGTGAATAAAATATATAGGAACTGTACCACTGTACTGATATTTTTTCTTATTTATTTGAGATCTTTGGTCTGCCTAACACTTTCAAAACTGATTTTAAACACATCGATTTGAAATGTGATTTTCGTCATGAGAGCATTGCTTTGTGGACAAACAAACACGGTAATTTAAAGTTTTTGTTTTTTCTTTAATAAAGATACGAACAGACATGGGACATTTTTGTCCATACAGTATTGTACCGACGGATAAATATGTCCGAAACGTTTTGAAGACACAGAAACGCAATCGATGTCAAGAACCACGTTTTGCAAAAAACAGTATTTTTTGGCAAATGTTGCTTTGTTTCATCTTTTTAATTGTGATGTGATTTGAAACAAACAAAAAATCTCAGACAGGTTGCATTTTGATGTTGGGACATTTGGGATTTCACTTTTTTGTGCACATTGGTCGCAGTGCCTTCTTAGTTTTCTTTTCACTGAAACGTGTTCATCCTCACATTATAGCAGTTTTGCAGCACTAAAATTTTTTCTAACTTGTCTATTTCATCGTTGAAAATGGCAGGTCCATGATCAATCAGACTTTCAGCTAAACGTTCAGGGTACTGAATGTGTGGTAGATTTGTAAGTCCCATTTGCAGGAAATGGCATTGTGGTTATCAGTTTCGTGGGTGAAACGAATCAGCGAAACACCAAAAAAACACGATGATTATTTCTGATTGATTGGCACAGTTTGGAACCACTCTTTCACCCTAAATTTACTTCTAGGAAAGAACCTCGTTATTCAGGGTAAATTTTTGTGTCATACAGAAAGCCAGTTTCTCCATTACATTTTGGTCATAGATTTATTCTATTCAACGATTTGCAGCCTTTATTTCGCGTTTTAGAAATTTAATTCCATCTTTCAAAGACCTCACCTCAGGAAAGAAATCTTTTGCTATCAGATCAAATGAAAATTTTATACTAGCCATGGTTCAAAAGTGTGACATAACCAACACTGATGGGACAAAAATAGCCAAGCGTCAAATACTGTACAGACATACATGTCCTACTACAAGAAAAACTAACAAAAATACAGTGTAATCTTCAACAAAAACAAAATAAATCTGCTGATTAGATCTCAATAGGAAATAGCAATTATACATGTTCAACAAGAATATTTCGTTACCTGTTTTACACAAAAGACACAAATCATCTCAATTCTTACAGAAATTTCAATCAGATGCTCTTAAAAACCTTCACATTGCAGTACTTAGTCAACCGTGACAAGTATAACAAGATGAATACAAATCAAATTCAACGCACCCTACACCATTATTACTGGTTTGACCCATCCCGACTCGATTTGTCTACTGAATTTGCAAACCCGCAAGGCAGAGCTTATATTTTGAGACAAAAACAACCCTTCAGTATTGAAAGGGCTAAATCAGTGGTCTTTAACGTGGACGAAATTGCCACCTCAGGGGGAGATTTCATGCGTTGTGGGGGTGATTTTGCGATTTTCGAGATTTGGGGGACGACTTCTGTAATTGAAACATACTCCGACGTTGAATTGATTCCAATAAAACTATATTTGTGCTTTGAAATCAAAGGATTTGATGCACTTTCGTCTCCACGTTTTCGTAATATATATGACTGTTGTGAGATACAGCTAGCCGTATGTTATAAAATGTGCATATCGTGTTTTTTAGTCAGTTCGAGTCTTTTGCTGTACATTACTTTGGATAAAGCTGTACTGTGTTCATCAGACTTACGAAAATGTATAACAGAACAGTTTACTAGGAAAGGAGTAGCTTAGACTGGTCAGTAAATGCACACACCCTATCTTGGTTAATCGAAGGAGTTTAAAAAATCCTTTTCATCACCTGTTGGTTGAACCTTGCTATGAAATAATTCTGTTGTGGAGATCACGCCGTACGTTAAACTGTGAAGAACGTTACTGTGTGAAATACTTTTTCGCCAGTTGGCTAGTATAAGCAAATGGATCCCACCATCCAGGAACGTCTAATTGACATTCAAAGTGACGATGAAACCCGTTTTGTATTTCATACACACGGTTGGTAAATTTTGGGATCAATGCAGTGAGAGTTATCTAGAGCTTTGGGAATAAGTGAAGCTAATATTATTGCCGTTTCCAATGACGTATTTTGCTGAGCAAGGTTTCTGCCAAGCAGCTTACTGCGTATACCTAAGAAATACCGCAATCGCTTTGACATGAAAAAGACCAGGAAACACAACGAGACTTAAAGTGAGAAACTTGCAAACTGCTTTGAAAACGTTTGCAGATATAAGCACCAACCGTATTAGTTGGATTTGCGTTAGTTGGAACCAGCTAGTATTTTGGAAATGATGACATTCATTCTACAAATGCATTTGCATTCGTTTTGTGTTAACTTCACTGCCCGTTTATATTTCATTGGAAGTGAATTATTTATGAAACAAAATGCAGTAGAATTCGTCTAATTCGTCAATTTGCTTAATTCGTCACTTTTTCGTCGGTCCCGGCAGAATCCCTATCTTTTGTGTACATTTTTGTTCGTCTAATTCGCCATCGTCTAATTCGTCAGTTTGCTTAATTCATCACCTCGCTATCCCTGAGAAGCGTTTTGTTCGTCTAATTCGTCATTTGCAGTTTCGCTTCAGACGTCCAAGCAGCTGTTACGTGTGGGAATTCAAACGGATCTCTGTCTGAGAATTGTTGCACCTTGCAATTTGTTTATCGAATTTATACGCGAGGTGCGAAGCGCGACCCGACTCCCCATTGAGAGAACTCGGAAAAGTTTATTAAAGATTTCAAAGGTGCTTGATCAAATGGAGGAGTCCAGATAGAGCAGAGGAATTAATTGTTGCAATTAAGCATAACGTCATAAACTTGTATTTTACTGGAAATAAAAGCACTGTGCTTGTATACGAGTTACTATGATAAAGTATACGGGCTTCTATAACAGAGTTTTCTCCTGTTTGTGTAATTCATCACTTCGCCTAATTCGTCCCTTTTTTTCTAATCCCCTTGAGGTGACGAGTTAGGCAAATTCTACTGTAATATTTTCAGACAGCGCAAAAGCATTGGTAGGTGGGCGATTTCCAAGTAAAGTTTCTGTTAGGTGGCGATTTTACAAAAAACGTTGAAGATCACTGGGTTAAATGGTAATGGAGCGAACAGTTCGATTTCACTACAAACAGAAAAAGTATCACGAGCAAAAAACTTCAATGCTGCAGTTCATGTTAAGTGAGCTTAACTGCACATAGTGCACCCTTTGTCAAAAGCCCCTTGCAAGGTATATCATTTATCCCGAAACTGCCTCTATATTCCAGAAGTTCAGCACAGTTTTCACCGCCGCTAGGTTGTTTGGGATACCACGGAACACCATTAGCTGGACTGCTGTCAGCCCATATCCAACTTCCGCGTATCAAAGTTAAGCCAATATAAATGCGCTTAACACTTATGAACTCCATGCTGGCTCTCATATATCTGCAAATAAAAAACGTAATTTTTTTTCACATCATCACTGCTCAGCGTTTGTCATCCCGTTGATGATGATTGTGTTTCCGGGTAAACCTGGAGTCAACAGCGTTGCCAAAGCATGAAACAAGGAGATATTTTCATACGAAATAATATTTCCTGAAGAACAGTGTCATGCTTGTGAGTTTAACTTGATATTTTGCTAACGTTGATGTTTTAATTTGCACATTCCACTTCAGAGTCATGTTCCATGCAACTTCACTATCTTGATGTAAAATGAGATATAGCCCTACTTCTACAAACTGGTCACAGGCTCTATAGCTATTACTGCGTGTCGCAGCAGCAAGACTTCGTTTTTTGGGTTTACACTTTTTGGCTGAATTCTTTGAAATTTGAAGTCTTTTGCAGCCTTTGACAATTTCAATGCATTTTTTTCAGAACTGGCATTCACCTCATAAGATTTGTTTTTTTGAGCCTTTTTTCAGCCAAATGGCCTCCCAAAGTTTGGCAATAACTTTTCGATTCATCGTATGTCATTTTCGCCAACCTGATGTGGTATTTGTAGCCGTTTCCAGGAAAGAGCCATTTACCTGATATAAGAAAATAATGGTTAGGCGTCACAGGATTTTTTTTATGTTTATTAAGGATTTGTATGCACCATGTAGCTGTCTACCACGTTGTCGTGTGTGGACAAACGCAATACATGACACACGTAGTAAATAGAAAACATGTCAAACGGTAGTCATGCATAGGTTGATCGCATTCGAGGTTGATACAAGGCAAATTTTTAGAGCGACCTTCATGATAAACGTTAACAGATTGGGTTGTCAACACTTCGGCTAGTTCCAAAGGTCTCCATGCTGTTGTATTTAAAAAGCATAGAATGCTTGCGATGAGTCTTCATTGCATAAGATTATATAACTGAAAACAACACAACGTATACCAGAATTCGTTAAATTACTTTGAACATGCTACCATTTACAACGACCAACCACAGGTGGTACTCAACACGAATAAGAAAATAGCTGTTGGTGCAACAAACGGAACACCCGCGCATCACCTGCTAAAATCAAGGTGCTGTTTGGAAAAAAGAATACGTCCAATATTTCACAAAAATATGAATTACCACCTAAAGACGGTAAAAACGTGAAAACATACATTTTCAAAGGACCCCAACGCGTCCTTACACTGGATATAACGTGTGTTTCAAAACTGGTTGCTAGTCCTGCTGCGGATGGAAGTATGTCTGTATTTTAACAACTACTTCACAACACCTCTTTCACAGCAGCAACGTCATTTCGATAGTGTGCGGCGAGGGGTATGTTTTACACGAGAACACTGGGTGAAATGAGAAATGTCCCTAATGTGTCAAGAGTTTATACAAATTAGAAATAATTTCATGTGAAAACGTTGCAACTGTTAAAAACTTTTTCGAATAAAAAACTTGTTTGAAAAATTCGTTTGAAATACTGTGGAGGATGCTCTTTTGAAATTTTTGGCTGCACTTTATCTGTTTCTTAAGCAAGCACTCTGCTATTGCATTTGGTAAAATATTTAGAGACTAATTGATGCGAAAATGGAACGATTATATGGTAGGTGGTAGTAGTTTTCAAGACACAGAAATTGTTCATTACAAAACGCGTCCACTATGCATAGACGTGCCCTTGCTCAAGACTGATATCAACAGAAATTTTCAATGTTTTTGCTTAGTTTTTACTTTTTATAAATAACCTTCATGTGTATTCTTAGAATAGGTATATGAGTTTCTTTGCTAAACAAAGCGAATTAATATTATTCATGTGATCGTTTTGTGTTTGGGGACATTTGCTGGTGCGATTATACCGAATTCAACATAATTTTTTGCTAACCAGGCTGAAGATACCTGTATGAAAATGCCTTTGTCACATTCGTTCAATCGCACTGTACTCAGAGCGAATGCTTGATTTATTTGCGTAATATGTAGACTCATGCCCGAATACGGCAGGGTAAGTAAATGCGTTTAAGACGCCATCAAGCATTGCAAGCGTTCTTCAATCGTTTAATTGGACAATATTTGACAATACAAAGACAGCAAAACACCTCGGATTTGTCATGGACCTAACTTTAGTTACATCTTAACAAAAAATGCAGGATATGCAGTTAGCAGTCTGTTCTAACCTTAAAGTATTCAGTAAGTGGACGTAACGTTGGCTTCATCACTAAATATTTCCGAATAATTTTTTTGTAATTAAGATATATATCACCCACGCCGATTCATTACAGACAGTTGGTGTGTCCAGCGGATGCAAACATTTGCAAATCAAGTCGATTTCGATGATTTAACTCAGGGTCACAAACATTTTATCCCTTGGCATTTCTATCGGTACCCAAGAAGTAGCTCTCAGTTTCGTCAAGGTTGGTGACCTTTGATAAAGATGTTCAAAAAGGTTTTGTTGTTCAAAATCATTTTAAGTTCAAACCTCATCAGAGGAGTGTGAGTTTCAAAACCTGAATTTAATCGAAGTCGTGAATACATCTTATTAGGACATTTGTCTAAGGTTTTCGTTAGACCACTACCACATTTATTTTATACTTGTATTGCTGGAGTTTATCCATCGCAATGTTTACATTTTTCTGTTGGAATGTTTCAGACCCAAAAAGGAATGCTTCATGAATTTTCATAAACGAAGGTTATTTTAATTTTTTGCTTGAATGTTTTGCTAGCTGAAACAAATTTTCGGTCTTAAAACCAAGCTTGATGCTTGACAGTTTTGATTGCAAATTTCAGCATGAAGCACATTTATCCTCATTTGTTTTTGTTTTGAATGCATACCTTGGTAGAACACTGGAAAAATTGAAATTTAAGTCATTGAATGATCATTAAGCTATCAATGTCTGCAATAAAAGTATCGCCTAAATTTATTTTCTCAAGGCAGCACCGACGCTTTTCAACAGAAGAGCAGCAACAGCAAATCTTTCGTAGAAAGCGGCTGAACTGTTGGCTTTATTGATTACTTGTGTCACGCTTAAAGTTCACATTGTCAGACCATGATTAGCTGCTGTAAGGTTATCAGCTTTGCTTTGGTGAAACTTGTTTCACAACCTGGTTAGTGTCCGCAATGAGAGAAATCGCAATTCCTTACGTTGTTGGCAAAGAAGATCGAAAGATTTTTATATTCGTTATCATTTCAAGATGATCCCTATGTTTAGACTTTGAGTGACGTTTCTATTCGCTACTAACAAGCTTCTTAAGAAAACATCACAACACCCTACTCTTTTTGTACATTCCTGTAAACAAGAACAGGAACATTTGCACTTGGTGGTTAGTAATGTACAATAATGACATCTCGGTGATGCCGCACTGCAAAGAAGATTTTGAAATTCACATTTCAAACATTCCTATCAAAATGCATTTGTTTTGTTTTGAGCTGATTTGCATATTTAGACATTTTGAGGCAAATTACCATTTACGACTATTCGTGGTTTGATTTCATTTATTATGTTTCAAAATATATAAAGCTGTATAAAATAGACATGATTGGCAATTTATCTTTGCAATGATTACGTATCACTCTTGTGCAGGGGATGTGCTTGTTCCTACCAAGAGACTTTCTATACACAAAAAGAGCATGCTTCACTCTCCTTTGATTACGTATCTTCCCTAGTTATTGACCAACCGACAATAAAGTATTTAACCTTCGAAAGCGATGTTTGGTCATGTGGTTTCATTTCATGTTGAACGAGAACGTTTCACTTGTTTTGCAACATCCAACGGTGCGGAAAACAAAAAGGAAAAAATTACTTTGCACTGCAATACTCAGGTTCAAGCTGATTATGATGCAAGCAGACTTCATGAAACTGTATGTTGCTTGGATTGAAAATAGGAATTGTCTGCGTTGAATTAGTCTCACATCAACTTACTCTCGCAACGTTTCCCAACAAAACCATTGATGCATCTGCAGCCGTATCCGGTGATCAGATTAATGCATGTGCCGTTATTGATGCATGGATTGCTTGCGCATTCATCCATTTCTTAAATAACACCAAACCTTTTATCTTGTTAGAACATTGAAAATTATTTCAAATGCAATTTTTATTTTGCTGTTCAAACAATTTCATAAAATATAAACAAAACGAAAGTCAATAACAGATTTACGTGAACTTACTTTTAAAATTGAAGGAGCGCTTTGCGTATCCACTTGCTTGTGACCTGATGCCATTCGAAGTTACATTTTTATACGAAGAGCTTCCAGGTCTTGTATAAATTGTGACTAAGCCTCCCTGCAAACCTGCAAAATACCACCAGTTCACAAAGAATTGCAAAACTAAACGTTTAGAAAAGCTAGAAGCAACGAAGCGAATAGTGTTGGAAATTGTTTGGAAATATAATAAACGGTTTCTATACAAACGGTGGTCGAGATAGAAATGTAAATGATTCAAATTGATTAAAATTAGGGTTTTGATTTACTGGCGCTGTCAACATACTGTTCTGCTTATATCTATGTTACTTAATCAATTATTTCATTCCTTTTGAATAACACAATAAATATTATCTGAGTGGTGCAAGTAAGCGGGAAATGTGCGGAGCGTTCAAAATCAAATACTAAATAAACTCACGCAAGCAAAATGCTAAATGTCAATCATTTCAACGCAACATTCTTTACCGAATTAATCAAGAAAATGATACACATGGAATCGGTGAAAAAATTGAAATACATTACAATTAAATGAAAAAGGGAAGTTTGGATAATATTTTACAACTAACAAAAGCCTCAATGTTTGCTATAGTGTTTGAGAGGAATTCAATGCTATTGTTTCGCATTTGTTGCAGTGAAGTACCAGTACCTATGTTTCGTAAGCATATATTCAGTGAAGTAAAGTGTGCATTTACTTTTGATATGGTTGGAAGAAATCACTTCTAAAAGTTCGAGCTCATTAGAAAAGTTCCTCGAGTAATATTTGTTAGAACCACGATCGAATAATGCATCTGTTCCAAATAAACGCCATCAGGCGTTGCTTCCAATTGTTACAGACGCAACACTTTTTTTGTGGTAGAAACTCAAGCCATTGTTCTCACTAAAATGTCTTTATACTGTGCTAGTGAAAAAAATGAAGACGGCATTGCCCTGCAAACAAAATGTCTTGAACTGTCCCAAGTATAGTCTTACTTAAGGAATCAGTCTGTCATGCTCGATCAAGATACAAAAGTACATACTTCCCCAACAAAGTTTATTTTGTAATCTTCTGTGATCTAAATTACATCAAAAGCTCCTTAACCAGATGAAGAAACGCTGAGATCATTGTTGGCAGCATCAAGAGGGAGGGTGGTGGTGATGATGCGTTAAATGCCCATTACACCAAGCGGTTTCAGTGCTTAAAACCTTTTGTGAAAAAACTGAGTGCAATCAAAAAAATTTACTACGAAAAGGAAACACAACTCCAGACAGTTTTCAATATATTTTAGATTTTCTTTGAATCTGTGAAGAGACCACTACATTTTGCAAAATTTGAAAACTTATATATTGATAATAAAAGCGTAGTCAGTACTGGCGAAAATATGAACAGAGTAATTGTCAAGCAAACAGCCATGATCGTTCTTGAAATGTACTGCATATAAATAAACGATACAACTTTTTAAGATAACTTGAGAATAGTAAATGGCTAAGTAGTTGAGGAGTTGATGTGGAAAGCATTCCCAATCTTCGAAAAGATTTGAATGTAAATTAGTGAAAGACTTCTTGTGAAATGAAAAACAAACAAAATTTATTTCCTTAAAGTAACAAGTTTCTTCTATTTAGACGTGTCAAAAAATAAGGCTAATCTTAATAAAAGAGCATGTCACTCACATACCTATGACTCCTGCGTGTATTGCAGAAGCACAAACGGATGAGTTGTCGGAGTAAAGCTCATTTCCGTAAACGTTGTATGACTGGCAGTTTGGTGGACAAACAACTTCGTTCACATCAAACTCGGTGTTGCCCTTCGTGCTGCAAGTCACTGTTAGCAACAGAAAGCACCGTATGAATCTAATCTTTGCTTCCTTGTTTAATGATTTGGCTGAAGAGCACCTAACTTTGGTTAATTCGAAACGATTTGTGTTTTCATGTGTTAGTTTTATAATCCACAAATATCACAAAAATCTTGTATCCCACAATGATAAATGTATTTTTGAAAATGGAATGTTTCTCTTCATCAAATATTCACATATAATGTTTCCCTTTCAGTTTTGACTTGCCACTGGACTTAGTTTTATATTCATTCTAAATAGCCACAAGATTCAAACAATATCTCCAACTGAATGGACGAAGGAAACAGCTTACAAGAATGTATGAACCAAACCATCTTCAAACCCCCTTCCAAAATATGAACACTTTAGTGCGACTCACAGCCTCTCCAGGTTAGACGCAACTGTTTCGTCATGTCTTCTCATGTGATAGACTCAGAGCAATCCCTGGCATACACGAATCTCCACGCAGCAACACCTACGCCAAATAACCCCTGTTTCCGCACAAGCTACTGGTCAAATTGCCCTGTCTGTTTGTTCAACTGTATATTTGGACTGTTATTGCCATGATATGGTTACAACGAACGGTTTCGTCGCGCAGCTGTTGTTGAGCTCGTCAAGAAGCGTCACGTTAGGGCTTTATTCAAGCAAAACTACGTCGCTTTGTGGTAGGTTGTGACACAAATTCCGGCAACCCAGGCGAAGAAAATTCTGAAAGGTAAGCTTTGGTGGAACTTCAGGCAATACAAAGTTCAATTTTGTCATGTCGATAACTTGTTCTGGCAAACTCACGGGAGACTTCGTGACAAGATATCTTGTACTGCTAGATCTATCAAAGACAAGAACAGTGATCTACTCCGCAATGAGAAGGACAGGTTCGGCAGATCAAGAGAGTATTTTAACGATTTGTTGCACTGATCACCCTCATTCTAGAAAAACAGGAGGTGCATATTTAGAAAACATAGTAGAAATGTCCTTTTTGTCTGAGACGTTGTCTGATATTGAAGGCTAGGAAGGCTGCAAGGCAAGGACGGAATTTGCTAGAGAACTTTAGGGGGGACAACCTTTATTGTTTGCGTTTGGATAACGTCAATATGTTCACTCAACCGTAGTGCGACGTTTCTGTAAAATTGACAAAATGGGGGCAAAACATGGAAATAATATATTTTGGGGAACATGGCCCAAGTTCTCCCCTGACTGCGCCTATGGTGCAGGTATAATAAAAACACATTAATTCTGCGAGTTGGTCTTAATTCGGCATAATTATGTTGAAAAAGTGTGATAATCATTTCAAATTTGGTAAGCTCCGAATCAAAATATTCTGCAGCCAAAAACCACAAGCTTCTCACTAGATCCACCAACGAAATCACAAAGATCAAATCAAACACAAAACAAAAGATCTTATGATAAATACTAGCAATGGCAACCGTGTTCTGTATTTGTAGGCTGTAGACCAGCACAGGAATTCGACTCATAAGAAAATGACACAAATCAGTCACATTTTCCAGCGACGTTTGTGCACACTTATTTGGTTAATAAAAATTAACCAACACAATTATCAACAATCATGGTAATTCAAATTTACATAGTAAATCTGCACACTGTGTCTGTAGATGATCTAGTGTCAGTGGTCATTTTTTTATTTATTTCCCGGCTTTATGCTGGGGGTATCCAATAGTAATCTACGCATGAAGTTAGTGCAATTGCAAAATTTTTTTTATCACGAACAATAGAGGGGAAACGATATTGTGTGTGCCCCTGTACAATTGTTGGAGGGGACATGTCCCCTCGTAACCCCTTAAACTCAGTCCCTGCTACAGGGTACAACGAAATGCGACCTGAAATGCCTGAACCTTTGAAAAGGGAATAAATTATTTGGCCAAATTTTGTGTGTCAAGCTCGCTGGCAATCTTGAATGACACCCACGAGTTAGCAAAATGGAATCATCATCGCCATGCACAAGAAGGGTGACAGGAGGAAAGAGACCAAGTGCAAGACAATGTCACTCTTTAGCCTCCCAGGAAAAGTTCATGCCAATTGCCCTGAAAGACAATCACGCGATATAGGAAGTGTCAACGACATTGCTGAAAACATTATTGCATCAATTTTTCTTTTCGCGCATGAAACCGCTCTGCATTATTCTGCCAAATGTCCTATTCACCTGCCCAGGGTACTTTCTTAAGATCTTTCTACGTTATACAACTGGGCAAAGATTTGGAATATTATCTTCAATCCTTCTAGAACTGCCGTAATATCAATATCTAAACAGAAGAATATCCATACCTCTTTTATTTTTTCATAATACTAAACTTTCAGAAACCAACATACAGTGTACACAAACATTTGGGTTTCATCTTTCATCACTGTCTGTCTTTGAATACTCCCATTCTCCACCTTCATCAGAAAGTGACGACCAAAATTAATCGTCTTCGCTTCTTTGTCAAATTCATTACCTCGCCACTCTCTCCTTACTATCTACAAAGCAAATATATCACCGAATTTTGATTATGGAAGCATTACTTATAACAACTGCTCAGATAGAGACAAACATGTGCTGGATAAGGCGCAACTCCCCGCAGCTAAAATCATAACAGGCTGTTTAAAAACTACATCCGCGTCAGATGTTCTACTTGATCCAAACTTTAAAACATCAAACCATCGCAGAGAAATATCTGTACTCCGCTAATATAAGTTAAAATACATTTTTCTAAAATAGGTTTTCGTTTGGTGCCTTGCCCTTTCCCTATTAATACACTCAAATCGTTCAGTGAATTTGTTCCCTTCACTTTTCGCCATACTCTACACGTTCAGATTCCACTTTTTAAGAAACCACTGGCATAACTTTTTTCTCCGTCAGGCCTGTAGCTCAAGGAATTCTCTCCCACTCGAAATTTAATCTTCTCCAAGTCACACTAATTCCATGAATCTTTTAAAATCCTATTACCATGTTACAAAACATAGTGCCATCCACCTTTTGGGAGTTAATCCTCGTTTGACATCCGTCCGTTGTATGCTTCGCCGCGCCCAAAGTCCATTAATATCAATAAAAAATCGTATCGCACTTGCGTTTGCGTTGATATCGAAGTTAGGATTCACCTTTTCTTTTACTGTAAATTTCATGATGCGGCACGAGCGATCCTTTGCAATAGAGTCTGTAATGTTGTAACCGACAACAAATCACCCAAACCCTTTCATTGTCTGAGTAACGTTGTGTTGCTGCGTATATTCTTATTTGGCGTGCCTAACAATCGATAGCTTCAGATTAAAATCAGTCATTACATTCAAAATATGAAATTCTGCAATTTTCTGCATTTTCAATATAGTTTTTCAAGCATTGCCGTTCCCGCAAAAAGAATTCAGGTACGCCTAGAAAACATTTGTGGAATTTACATTGGAGGAATACAAATAATCTTCCACTTGAGCTTAGAAACACGAGATCTTCCTCACATGGGTTATATCAGGGTTGTTTTTAAGGCGTTTTAGGGACCCGATTCGGGTCCCTAGAGTTGAAAATCGGGTGCCTAGAATCAGAGAAAATCATCATCGCGTCCTTAAAATCACGGAAAATCGGGTCCCTAGAATAAGAGAAATCGGGTCCCTACAGGTCCATACCGGGTACCCAACATTTTCCTTAAAAAAACCCTGGTAATATGTTGAAATTTCCCGAGACTTTGGAACTTTGAGAAACATTCGGAAAAATGCAAAACTGGGAAAGAGTTGCGACACACTTTCGTCAGGTTTTCGGGCTTCGAGAAATTTTCTGAAAATACCACAAATAGGAACAAATTTCCATAAATTTTTTTGTGGAATTTACATCGGTATGGTTACCCATTTTTTCACTGCAAGTTGAAATGGAATGTCAACATCTGTGATTGTGGTTTAATAATATGTCATGCCAAAAGGTGTCACTTGTTCCGCCTTGAAGAACAAGGCTGACAAAAACTGGTAAATCCATAATCTCGGCTGGAAGATACTCAGGATGGCAATTTATAAAGAATCAATGTCACAGGAATGTCGCTGGCAGGAATTCGAACCTGCAGCTAACGGCACAAGCTCCTGGCCAACATTCCTAAGGGTTGCAAATGCCAAGAAATCTGGTAAGAGCGAAAAACCTAAGCACCATAGTAAACTCAGACAAATCATTGCAATCACTTCCTATTGAATTTTTTAACTCATTTATTGCAAACAGAGCTTCAAACCGAAGGTACGATCCACGTTTCAGCAAAATACCATTTATACGACATCGTATTTCATTGTGTGAATGTAGTAGTAACTGCTTTAATAGTACTCAAATTGGAGATACACCGTTTGTACAAGTCATTACAAAATTATTTCAACTAATGTGTATTCTTTTCGAAGGTGCACATTCGGAGTATACGTTGAAACAGTAGATATGATTGATAACATATTTCAAAAAAACTTGCCCTGAAATGGTGTTCTGTTGTTATTCACTCAATACCTACTGTCAAAACTGTAACCTATTTTCCTTGGTCCGCAACCAGATGTTTGAACACCGAAACTTGTACTTCCATTCGAGTGTGTGAAACCTTTGGTGAAAAAGACATGGGCGACTCCGCCGAAATCTGCGCGAAAATACTTATGTTAACGCATTGTTTTAATTAAGAAGATCTAAATAACTCACATGTGGGCATCATAAATGCCATTAAACAGAAAATGTTGGATAAAATGTTTCAATGCACTCCTATTTTAACCAGTGGCGTATCTAGGGTATGGCAGACATGGCACGTGCCATGAGCGGCACTTTGAAGGGGGCGCAAAAATTGCTTGACAAAAATTAAAATTTGTGATTTGCAGTTCCGCGAACCTCTATTTTGCGCCCCATTCAACCATTTACTAAATATCTGCATCATCACAGCGCCCTTATCTAATGTATTAAGTCAGGCGTGTTGCACCAGCACCAAGCATTATGACAAATCGGTCGTACATTTTGACAGAACATGAATGCTCGCTTGCCGTAATTACTGCACAAGATATCGTCCAGGCTGTAAGCAAGGCTAAGTCACTTTGTGCTGCTGCGTTTCAGGCCAGAGTATGTTAACCAGAATCTGGTTGACACAAGTTTAAGCTCGTGTCTGTAAGAATCTGACTGTTGCGCAAATAAATGTTGTCACGCTCCCAGAGATTTACAAATGACTTAAACTGCTGCAGCCCACTCCGACTTTACGAAAGTTCTTCCATTGCCGCTCGTGTCCGATAAATGGCTAAATACAGTGCAATGCCAAGTCCAGAAGTTAAGGAAGAGAACCTTAGTCAATAGTTACAGTGGCGTAACTAGAGGTTTGAGCCAAGGGGGCAAAACCTACCTGACCGCGGCCAACTGGCCACCGTAGGGGCGCCACTAACCAACATTCACAAAAATAGTTAAGAAACGATAGTGAATCCAGATGTCGTGGATGTCTATGCTCGCTTAAAAAAACAAAACACGCCAAAACGCAAGTAAAACAACCTACTGAAAACCAAAAGAATACTAAATACCAATCTGTCAGCTAAAGGGGCCCAGTTCTTACAT
>Ga0210059_1001884_pt1 | contig 32187 bp, 16 predicted proteins | sample Ectturendosymbi2_FD_188042 | JGI IMG/M metagenome (GOLD analysis project Ga0210059, IMG submission 188042) | Ecteinascidia turbinata endosymbiont from Florida, USA - Sample 2 (SPAdes) (version 2) | ecosystem: Host-associated > Tunicates > Ascidians > Unclassified | place: Key West, Florida... | reverse complement strand
CGTATGAGTTTAACCGGCCTACTTTCGATTGAAAGTATTTGTAAGTTAGTTAGGCATTAATACCAAGTAAGGATATGAAGCTTTGCGGTGTGTGTTTGGAGTACATCTGTGCATTTGGCGTACCTGCAACGTGCGTTTTTGGAAAAATTCGCGTGAGTTGGGAAATGGAACAATTCACAGCTTAATTGGCTGAAAAGTTGGGATTCGAAGCAAACAGTTTGTGCTTACTATGTAATGGTCTGCGTCATTTTGACCGCAGTCTAATATGTTCACAGTATTGTGCAAGATTTGAAAACTTGTTAATTAAAAATCTGAAAAGTGGGATGCTTCAGGAATTTCTTCTTTAAAAAAACAACTTCTGGCTTAGATGTGATCAATGGCGGTTTCAGAAATTCGCTGACACAGTGCAAAATATTTTTGGGGCCCCGTTTGTTCATATGTGAAAAACCAAATTTTTTTCAATTTTAACAATGCGGTTGTAACGCATTAAACTTGAATTTGATTGTATTTATGAGTCATATCTGATGCTCAATTCCAACCACCTTACATACCCCTTTAACCTTAACTGACATATCAATGGCCTCATTATCTTTGGATTGGGGAGTTTACAGCTTGGATCGGGGGCCTTATATTTTACCCTTTTACTACGGCTTCGCATCTTTTGCTTGAACATCTCTAAGAATATAAATATGTGTCAAATTCAAAACATATCAATAAACACAATCACATGGTAAACCAAACTGATTTTTCTACTCAATAAAGTTAAGATAATTATAAAAAATACACCAAAAAACATCATAAGCAAAAACTCACAAAACCTTTACAGTGCGTGAACTAAACATGGAGGCCCGTTTTGCAAACTCCCTAAGACAACTACCGGGTGTGATCTACCTGCTAGGCATTTCTTAATATGGAGAAATTGAATAAAAATTAGTTTCTTCTTTTTTTATCATCACCATCATGGTTTAAAGATAAACTAAATAAAGGGTTTTTAGTTTGCCGTAGGAAAAACGAAGATTTTCATTACACTAAAATTGCGAAAAGTTCTCTAATCTTGCTTTTCAGCCCTTGCAAAAGACTAAAACATTACACACAACGTCAATCACGGTTTGAACACAAAAGTCAATACTGTAGGCTTGTTTTATAAGGGAATTATTCGCAAACTTTCAATTAAAAAAATCATGACTCAGACTAGCGTTGAATGAATAGTCGACTGCATTTGAAAATGACAACCTGCATGTGTTGCTACTGAAGACCAACGCAGGCAAAGGCTACTAGTTTGCATTTGAATACATCTGTGAAAATCCCACTTGAGGAACATACTGCACAAACGTTTAACTATCTCCAACAGCATTTCACATTTAAAACGAGCGCTTCATCACCAATTTCATGACGAAAATGGACGTTATATTTATGATATAAAGGGAAACGAATATTGGAGGTCTTTCTTTGACTGGTTTCAACATGTGCATATGGCCATTGTGTTCTTAAATTTATCAAATATATTGTTCCAATCTTTTTGCATGAATACACGTTTGCTGTCTGTATCTTTGCCGACATAACCATCAAAATGAATACCAGGTGGTGGGGAAATTTTAATCACCATGTCGTCTGGCATGCCCAATCTGTTTCTTAGTATGCCAGTTATCCAAACATCGTCTAGGGACAGAGGCTGCAGCAGCCTGGATTCCTCGTACAATTGCGCAGTTATCTTCACTGAAATTGTGTAAAGACCGCCATGACAATACTGTGGAAAAGACTTCCACTTGTAAATGGATACTGGCAAGTACCATTTTCTGTTTTCCTCCCGAACTGGAAGTTCCTTTTCTCCATAAACAAAGCCGCAGAGAATAGGAAATTCTTTCCAACCTTCCAGGTCCATTCTGCCAATGTTTTCGTCTATATTCTCCTTCAGTAATCCAACATTAATCATAAAGTCATCGTCTGCCGTGGAGTAGAAGTAGTCTTGTGGCAAGTTTGTGGACGCCCAATACATTCCAGCCAAGGTCTTGCTAGTGATATATCTGAACAGATAATTTGCATTATATGAAGAGGTATTAATGACATTGTATTTCCTTAAAACTGAATATTTTGGTCGGGAGTCCGTTAGAAGAAAATTATTAATGGAGAGTCCACCAATAGAAAAGTATAGGAAACACTGTTCTAGAACGTTCTTGCTGTTCTGTATCAAGCGTTTTGTTTGTTATGCAGAATTGTCCTAACATCAATTACAGATCATTCAATGTCAAAGTGCAGCCTAAAGCTTATATTTCATATTTAACCATTCTTCTCTTAAAACGTTAGATATACTAGTCGTGAATGTGAACAATATACATCCAAAAATGTGATTTGCAACTGGTAGCTTTGCCTGGACTTGCCTTGTTCATATTTTACAGCATTGTGCGTACTACATGAAAAAATAACGTTTACAAATTGCACAACAGCGAAAATAGTCGATCAGATGATGGAACCTTTCCAACATTTGAGTAACATTAAATAACTTTATATCTTTCAACATGTCGTAATTGCGAAAAAGAAAAATGAACAGTAAACACATTTTTCAAAACCTTTTTATAGTTCAGGAATGGAAAATTTTACTTTGGCTTCAAATTAAGAAAATTGCCCTCCACAAGCTTTTCCACGTGAAAGTTGCTACGATGTCACAAAGCGCTGCTGTTAATTGGATCAGTTGAACTCAGAAAATAAAACGGAGCGTTTGATCAAACTAGCAGCGATTGATTGTTCTTATAACTTCATGCAACCAAATGTCATCTGATGCTCAAAACGTACGATTCAAGATGCATAAATTAATTTTAAGCAGCGTAACTTGCTGTTCGATGACATTGCAGCTCTGGTATCTCCCATTCGATAGCAGACAAACCCCTTGCACACATGAGCCAGGAAGATACGGACCACGGAGCTACTGTACGTTATGTAGACAAACTACACATTGGACTACCGGTTGAAGAAGCTGCAACTACATCGCACCAAACTTTTCAGAATCAATTCGCGTATCTCAAGTCAAAGCCCGCAAAATAAATTTTCAAGCAAATGTTACGAGTGGAAGATTTATCGTGAATACTCAACAGTAATTTTAAGTACCAATATACCAAATGTGAAAACTGAAAAACACCATTGTTTACTTAAGTTCGTATTCTACACAAAGACACTTGCTTGTCACCAAAGCCAGTACCCCCGTTGATTTAGTAAAATCGGTAACTTCATGAAACATTGTGAATAGTATATTGAACTCTTATTTTGCTTCTTCACAAAAGACGTGTAAATTATGTTTTCTTCTTTCGTGAATAACCAGTCAATTTGTAATTTGGGAAGAAATGTGCTGTATCTTTGGCGACAAACGCAAGGTGCTTTCCGCTTTCCCAATCAAATCTTTGTTGCTGTTGTTGAACATATAGTCCCAGCAGGTTTTCACTAGTTTTATACCGTTTGACCTCAGATACTGTACATATAGCCTTCTGACGCACAGGTCAGAATACTGCCTTTGCATTGTTAACCGGGAAGACATTCAATAGCTTATCAACATGCGTGAAAATGTCAGTGTGACAAGTCCCTTCAGACAAAAGGTCAGAGAAACGCGTAAACAGAGAAGCGCGTTTCTTCAATTTGAGCTTTCTTATCACAAGAATAAGTCGAATCAGGAAACTTTAACTTAGCACAGATATTGCAAATATTTTCAGACATAAGCTACAAACAAGCAGAATGGCTACAGGAACAAGTCCAAATTAACTTAATTTTTACGCAACCTTAGGTGGTGATAGGGAGAAAAAGACTATCTTAATTTTGTAAGACCTTCAAAGAATATGCAACGTGCTACTACAGCACACCAAACAGCATAATAGATTAATTCTGCAACAAAACAACATATAAGATTTAACTGCTGATTTCACGAAATATGACGAGTTGGTTTTAGGCAAGATTACAATTAAGAAAAACGATACACTTTGAAATGCAAAACAGATTGATTCATGAAAATATGTCTTGAAAATGCACCGTGTTTGGTATTATTTTTTAAATGAGTGTGATTGCAGTCATACTGTACGTGTAATTGGCTGTAACGGCACACCTGTACTCGTCTGGACCGTTGTATTGCAGTATATCTCCGTAACGCTGATGTTCTTCATCCATTAGCACCTGAATGCCTGCTTCGTTCGTTCGACCGATCAAAAACACGGTATCAAATCTCGCCCCACCAACGTAGCCCAAAACCGCCCACGTTCGACGTAGCAGCTCGCGCCGGTGGTAGTTGCCGGCAGTTGATTTGACGAAGACTACATGATGCCACGTTACACCTGCAAATTGACAACGCACCTGAAACATATTTCCATCTGGCGTGGAAAACAGAATATGCAAGCCGCATAAATGGGACAGTTGCACCTCTTCGACCAAACATGGTTTCATAGTGCAAAACATGCAGTTTACAGTGGTGGATTTATAGTGAGGCAAATGTGGGACTTGCTTCGGGCTCCCCTTTTTCAAAATGCCGTTGGGTTTCCTTTTCTTAAAATGGCGATTTGTGCTTAGTTTTTTGTGCTAAATCTGCTTAATAGCAATGTTTCAAATTCACTCAGGTTTGGACATATTATCACCAAGGCATTACTTTTTGCAGGTACAACTCTACAATAGATTTGCAAGCAATATGGCAGAATTGATGGAAGCCAACAGCAGTACATGTCACCACTGCGAAGCAAGTCATGTTATCACTGTTATGCAGGCTATCCAGTTACAGTAGAAGCGACCACCTCGATAACGCGACCATCCATCTATAACCGACAACCTTAACGCATACCCAAACACTTCCTTATGTAATTGCATTACTTTTTGTATCAATAACGGGGCTACGCCGGTATCCAGAGAGTGACCACAACCAAGCTTTTACGAAACTGTTAATTGAACCCCGTGTAGCGCGACCAAATAAGCTAGTGATTACATTAAGCAAGAAAAGCAGGAAAAGTGAAAAGGTGTCAGAAGCAGCTGCTTAGCTGCGCGTTGACCTGCAGAGACCTAGATACAAGGGTTGGGACTTGAAATATTTGTTTGAAATTAAACCTGCGTTCTATATTTACTCGAACCAAGTAGCTCCCTAATTTTATCCTCCACGAGCCCCCTGGGGAGCCAAATGTATCCATGAATTCCCACCTTTTTTCCCACCTCGAGACACAATCTCATTCCGAATTTTACTATGCCACGTTGCCTGCGTATCACAGTGTTTTGAGAAAGATCATGAAGGATTTAACTAAAGTAACGCACACTTGAGGCAGGCTACCTAAAGTAGCTCACACGAAGAAGTTTATTCTCTAAATTTTAATGCAAGTTCGCAAAGCTTTCTCATCAAGCCCCCACGCTAAAAAGCAGGGTTGCAGGGTCCATGTGGACCAAAACACCAAATCGAAAATCGCTTGTCCAAATGTTCCAAATAGCTTAAAAATGTGCCAAATAAGCTGAAACAGGCCGAATTCTGTCGCTGTTAAATTAGGTAGTGAGTATTAGCAACAATGCAGTGTTTCTACAGAACCAAACTTACAAGCTGGGCTGCGGAGCCGAAGCCCGGAGCGCCGGAGCTAGGAATTTTGACTGCAGCCGGAGCTCAGATCAGGAGCCGGAGCTCAGTTTAAAACTCAGGACCAGAGCTGGAGCTGTGGCTATTTGAGAGGTAGCTCCGGCTCCGGGTCCATTCCTAGATACTAACGGTTTTGTTTGCCAAATTGACAGAAAACTAGGCTTACTTCACCTATATCAGTGCTCTTTCCAGCACACTAAACATGGCTTTTACATTACAGTTACTTTGGGCCCTTTGTAAAGTAAGGCATTTACACATTACAACTGCTGTTGGGGGCCATTTTGAAAGCAAATAGCGTACTTATACACTACAGTTGCTGTTGGGCCCCTTAAAAGCAAAGTACTTTACATATTACAATTGCTATTGGGGGACCCTTTGAAAGCGTAGTGAGCCTACTTACAAAAAACATTTGCTATTGTGGGCCTCTTTGAAAGCGTAGGACTTACATATTACAGTTGCTATTGCGGGCCCTTTGAAAGCAGATTAGGCCTACTTACAGGATGCAGTTGCTGTTGGGGGCCCTTGTAAAGCAGAGTACCTGCAGATTACAGTTGTTGTTGGGGCACCCTTTAAAAGCAGAGTAGCCTACTTACACATTGCAGTTGCTTTTGGGGGCCCCTTTGAAGGCAGAGTACTGAATTATGATGTGGTTCGGAAAATATTATATGAGCGGATAATAAATTTTTCACCAAAATTGAGGAATATTTACTCGCGAAATACATTGAAGGGGGCCCCTGAAATAGGGGGCCCGAAGCAAGTGCTTCGTTTGCCTTCACATCACTGTATATAATCCTGACAATGATCTTATATGAGAGTATGAAACCAATTGAACACGTTCTGCTTCATGAGATATGCGTACTTTCTCACCTGATGTGCGCATATAAACACTGTTATATAAAGTTATCTTTGTGTTATTGAACACACTGAAGTTGCTGATGTAATTTATCACTTCAAAAAACACAGATTTAACGCAATTTTTCATAACTAAGCCAACACACCCAGGTGGACTAAAAAACAGATCTGGGTAGAAAAAACCCTCAGTGGGAGCCCTGGATCATATGCGGCAAAACACCTGCTACTGTAACTGGAAGTAAACATTTGAAGATTAATCAGGGCTCTCACAAATGCAACTCCAAAAATCCCTAGAACAGTACCAAAAAATCCCTAAATCTGTGGTGGTGCAGCGTAAAACCGGAGTGCGAATGATAAATGTTACAAATAGAACCAAATATCATTTGCAAAATAAACTGAAATAGTTCATTTCACACATTTTCATACTTTTCCGAAAATCCCTAAAAATCCCTAAAAGGACTCAAAAGTTCCAATCTAGGGACAAAATCCCTAAAAGTGAGAGCACTGAGATTAATTCCCGTGTTATTGTTACGCAATAAAGACCAAGAGTACAACAATCCGCTAGCAAGTTTCGCAACCTGTCTCTGCATCTGCCGGCAAAGGATCGGACATGAGCGAACTGCGCAGTTGCGTGAAGCGTTTCGGGGGCCTCGTGGTCACGACTTTGCCCTGACGGGCCTCACGTTCATTTATTCGGCCCTGCCTACATGCCTAGTTGTATATGTCCAGAAGTCAGACTTCCACTTGATCAACAAGTTTTGTATAGAGATTGTTATAAAAAAATGTACTGTCTAGCCCAGTTAGTCTTCTTTTATTTTGTACTTCATAGCAGCAAGATACCTTTGGTGCTTACGACCAAAGTAACACATTTGCGCATCCTGCTGTTACAGCCAGATGGAGTTAATTGTGTAGTTAGAAGAGTCTATTTAGCAATCATTGCTAGTGCAGTTAGTGGATTATGGATGTTAACTGTAGCGCCCACGTAGGCCTTAGTCTATATTTGTTAACATTTATAGGCGATTTGAGATACAAAATGTTATTAATCAAAACATGTGCCATGCACCAGGAGATTAACAAGTCCTCACATCAGCGAGGTTTATACATGCGTATTTCGGCCAGTAAAAAGCCCAATGCCCACGCTTTATAAGCACATTTCACGCATGGTAAATTTATGAATTTGCGCTAATGAAAGAAAACGTTCATCGCGGCGCACATCCTTTGACCGGTCTCATGCAGGGGCGGATCCACGGGGGTCGATAGCATCCCCCTGAAACCTACGAAAGTACGGCAACTTTATTCACCATGATTTTGTACAATTCGGAAAACAGTATTCGCGACATAAGGTCATTTTGGCGTCCATTGTTTTGTCACAGCAGGGTTGTGAAGTAGGCTATGCTTCATCTTTCTTGCAATAGTGAACCCGTAATGAGACTTGCTTACCAAATATTAGTGAAATCACTCCCCCTAACTTTAATGGCTGGATCCGCCCCTGGCCTCATGTTTGCTGCTGTGGTAATAATGTTTTCATGAGTGAACGATAGGCTTGATTCTGATTTCCCGCAAATTTTTTTGAATTTGCATTTTATTACGACACCTCTAAATAATCGCCGTCAATTAAATGACAATGATTTACGACCCAATTTCATTTGTTAAGCTCGTTGAAAAAATTTAGTTGGAAACTGCGAGAAATATTTATAAATAATTTGCACAATCTGTAAATGCTGTTCATGTTGTGAATTAAATATAAATTTTCAGGATGTCTAACACCCCTGCACAAACATGAAGCCCCCAATGGATGACTTTTTGGTGACGGTTCTGCCCAGGCTCGCAGACACGGGAGGCATTCAGAGGAAGTTACCCTCCAAATCTTTTTCATGCCCCTCAAATTTTGTTGTGCTCAGACAAATTTGTTTTAAACATATGATAAAAACAAAAATATTTCCCCCTTAAAATGTATCTTGCCCCACGAAACCTTAAAACCTGGCTACGAGCCTGGTTCTTGTCAAAATTGTGTCTGCAATTAGGATATTTTGTTTTGAAGGCCATTCGGCCTCGAGATGTAGCATAACGTCGAAAACATTTTTTTTAATCACCATTAGGGGGCCCCTGTAAGCATTTTGAGGGGGCCCAGAGTTGGGCTGCTACGGGACTGAATAGTAGTATAGTGTAGCGATCTCAAAAGAACTATTAGACTATAATCAGTAGGTGTGTAATATCGACAGCTTTTGTAGCTGAGCAATCATGCTGTTAGCAGCGAGAATGATTCAGATATGATGCCATTGCGGATCTAAGCGTGAAATGCACGGCACGCTATTGTAAAGTAGGTGATTAGAAAGCATTTGGCTTACTAACAAGGTTTACTAGATGACTGGCAAAGTTCACTAGGAACCATTACGTTCACTAGCAGCAACATAACACGAAAGTGATAACTAATTGGTAGCGAACTAGCATTGCTTTGCATGGCAGTACATTTTCAGGAGGGTAGAAAAATGCAATATAAACAAACATGGACGTTTCTTGCGGTTTGCATCTGTGGAAACAAATTTTATATTTTCAGCACGGTAACCAGACTTATTTTCTCCTAAGCTTTGCAAGTTATATTTTGCTTTACTTTGCCATTCATTACTGCTTATTATGAGTGCAAAAGATGACAAATGAGAAGTTTTCAGCTATTTTAAAAAGCCAAAGGTGAATTTCTTGCTAGAAGTCATACTATTTCCTCAAAGGGCATTTGAACACATCTTGACATTTGTGTTAATGCAAATGTAAGCATGTTAGAAAAAACACATGAGAGAGGTAGTTGACTGTGTGTTTTGCGCTCTTTGCATGATTTGCCCGGGAAAGGTTGTGAGCTGGAATAGCCAAAACTACAACAGACAAAACTGCAATAGACAAAGCATGCAACGAGTGCAAAGCCCTTGGTCGACTATTAGACTGTGTCTAAATGCTCGGACACAAATGTAATTTTCCACACAGCCGTTTTCTTGGTTCCGGTCGTAATAAATAACAAAAGGTCACCAGGCATTAACAGCAAAACCAGTGACTGCCTTTCCAGAATTTGTTTATATTACCGTTATCTTGCGTTAACAGTAACTATTCTGAATCATATTCTTTTATTTTTGTGTACTTGATATATTTCATTTTCCATTCAACTTGAGGTACACCATGATAAGTGAAAATACTAATGTGTAAAAACGAACAAAAGTCGGAGTTGGAGCCGGAGCCATTCTATAGGCGGCTTCATACAGAATCCGGTTACGACTTAAAATCCGGCTTATGGCCAAGGGCAGTCTTCCCACATGCAGCAAGAACACCATCATCGACAACACCTGCAATTCGGCTTACTTAAAACAATTTTAAGTAAGCAGGCAGCCGGTCGAAACCGATAAAATTCACAAGATATGGCCAACGGAGCTTATGTGAAGACTGCCGTTGGCCATAAGCCGGATCGTAAATCCGTAACCGGATTTTGTGTAAAGCCGACTTATGAAAAAATAGAGCTCCGGAGCCGGAGCTAAACTTATGAAAACCAAGAGCTCCGGAGCTGCAGCAAGAGCCATGTTCATGAAAAAAAGAGGTCCGGAGTCGGAGCCGGAGCAGTGTCATCTTTAGGACGGCTCCGCAACCTTGCTTACAAGGTACTAGTATCGCATATAAACTAATTATTCAACAAGCATTGCATACAAGTGAATAAACTACAAAGGTACACTCATAATTAAACCAGAAATCATCTTGCAAATTTTGCAACTTTTGGTATCAATGGATTTCTCCAGAAACAATCATATCCGCAACAAATTATACTACCATTTCCTTTTTTAGAAAATGCCTGAAAACATCAAAATGCAGGTTATAAAAATGCAAACACAAACATGCCATGGTTTTTGATCACTTTGAATCTAATACACAAACAAGCTTTCAACAAGCTTTAAAATGTATCAAGCAGCGTTTTTTCTTTCAATCACCAATACAAAAATCCAAAAACATGCCACACTATATGATGTACATGCAAAATAGAGTTTTCTCATCCCAAACAACTTTCAAAAAGGCTAAATTTATAGACGTTATCCTTAAAACTCCAACCTGGCAACCCTGCTAGAAAGAGGAAGTCAATGCGTTTTTGCTACCTCAAACCTACCTCAACCAAATGCATTATGACCTCAAAGGCAGTGTAATGTGACATACATTTTTACGTTGCCCGGGTAGAAATATGTAACGAAGCCGCCCCACCCGAAAAACCTACACTCGATCGACACATAGCTTATATTTATTTCAAAAAATGTACTATAGTTTTGACTTTTAGAAACGGTTCACGAACCCCTTTTAAGGGGCTCACGCGCTCAGAGGGATCACGAACGCTGGTTAGGAAACGCCTGCTTTAATCTCTATTACGAGTTTAACAGAAATGAAGCGGTCGTGACAATACGCGAAACCCTATAAGGAACGCAGGAACGCAAGTGTGGTTAAATCCACTAACGCGACAATTTGAGTTCCGTCCAATGGGTGGTTGTGTTATCGGTGTTCCAGTGTATTTAGTATTAGCACATTAAGGCACTTCCATTTATGGTACCTTAACGGTTGGTGCTCTTTGCGCCATCTTGTGGTTGTGAAGCCTTGCTACCACTAGAATTCACTCTGCATCATCAACAGTATTTTATTCCTTTCCAGACTGACTTCTGATCCAAGAACAAAATGTTTTGATATCTTACATGAATCGCCATAACTACAGAATACTCATGATATAATACAGTATATACCACAGTGGCTATTGTGCCTTGTGCCAGTAATTTTGTGTATGTAGTCTTCAAAACACTTCAACTTATTATTTCATTTTTTTTAACTTATTTTTTTCATGAGAAATTTGCATTTGTAGTATAAACACCCTACAATTGGTGCATGTGGCATACCAAATATTGTTGTGAATTTGTTTTTCTAACCTAATTAATTGGGAAGAAAGTTGTTTTATCAAGTGATTCCAGTTTTGATGGCCACACAGAGTACATGGAACTCATTTTTAATTTGTTATGGTTTTTGATATTCCTCTAGTATAGCCTGTGCATTTCTCAACTATAGTAGGCGGTGATATTTTCATGTTTGAAACATTTGTCTGTTCACAGTCACTTTAGGTTAGGGTAGATCTGTGCATAATCTTGCTACATGAACAAAATAGCAACTTCTATTTCTTCAACCAAAGCTCTAACTAGTTTATGAAAGAGTTTACTTCAGTAGCTTTATTGACACGTGGATAGCATTAATATTTGCAAAATAATAAATTGAGCTCAATTTAGGAAATACAAAATCTGATAAGAGAAAACTGTTTCAATTGCATAAATAAAGTATGTATATGTCGCTTAAATTCGGTTCATGTGTGTTGCTAGCACTGTAACTAACTGCAACTACTAAACCTCAGAAACTTTCGCTGATTTTTAAAAGGGGGAATTTGCAAATATTAAAATGTTGATGTTTGTGTTCAAGGTCGTGATAAGCGTTAGTTGCACTTGTTTAAGTTTTGAGTCAAACTGTAACCATTATGCATTGCTGAATGCTGATTATCATATTGTTGTATTGTCTAACCGTCGTTGTTAAAACTTTCGTTGCATGTTTTTTGCGTATCATAAAATCAATTACTGTAACACATTATCAAAGTCTTAAAAAACCTTACTTTTCTGTTTTTCGGATGTTTCTTTGTAATATGCATAGTGTAAGGAGCTTGAATAGCGAATCTCATAAAAAGGAAGACGTACCCAAGGCACAAGTTTAATTCTGATGAGTACATGTTATTTGCATTAAAAAGTACAATAATGGCCATTTGAGCATATATGAATTTACAGTGTGAACAGCAAATAACTTGTTTTTGTAAGCTTGTGGTAAAAACGGAGGGCTTGTTAACTCACAACTTAACAAACTGAAGCGCAAAGGGTAATAACATTTCTGATGGTGGTCAGAAAAAATCTATCATAATTTGAAATAGCAATCCATGATTAGCAGCACTTTCAAATGTAGGCTATTATTAGCCTACACTATGTACAAATACTTTCATATAGTACCCATAAGCATATCATGCGATGTATGTACGTTTCATAGTTTCATATATGCTGCAATTTTTAAATTAACCCGAGTGCCTGCTTTTGTTGAAGGCCCCTTCAAAATCTTTACCTCAGCCCTCAAATTCCTGGACCCACCACTGCAGTTTAACAATATTTATGCTGCAAAAATGTAGATATTTTGTTTAAGCTAGATTTGATACTCTTGCAAAAATTTAAATACGCTAAATACATTTTGTTTTCAATAGAAGACCAGTAATGGATGTTTTACGTTACCCTGCTCAGGTAACCTCTGCCCAATTGGGGCAAACGGTTCTTCTACTTAAATTAAAAATTAGTTAACGTTCACGTAGAAAGCTGGTTCTTTCAGCAGCTGCATTTTTTAGACGCTCTTTCGGGCAGTCCCATCAAAATCTGCGCACGTTTTGTAGTTTTCGATGGGTAACAAAATTTTGCCCAAATTGAACCATGGTTACCTGAGGGGTAACAAAATTCCTTCACAAAGATCCCTCCTAAAGTAACATTGACCAATTTGAGCAAAAGGAGTTGGTGCATGTAGGTCTCTAGTAAGCCACGCCAGCAACCTTTGACCGAAGCCAGCACGGGAGTAGATCATTCGAGTGCAAGCACTGACAACACAAACCAATTTGGCGCGAATGGCTCCTGCTCAGCTCGTGGTTTTCATTGAGAAAGAGGCAGGAGAATGTATGGCCATCTCCGCCAGAGGAAAGAAATTGGAGCGAGGAAGGGCCTGCGCCGTGTGCACTTGTGGTGAAAGGTTAAAGCATTTTATCGAGGACATGATGAATCTTGTGCTTCTCTTTACCTAATTGAAGTTTCTAGAACTCTGGCTTGAGCCAAAAAAGGCTTGTTCCTTGTTGTGCGTGCACTTGTGGTTAAAGACCAAAGCATTTTGTTGAGGACATGAACTTTGAGACCAGACAACGCTGTGGAACCTGTCCACCATCAAACCAGAACAAAACGAGTTTCATGTGCCAACTGCCAATGATAGGGAGCACTTGTCTGCATAGATCACTTTCAAGTTTTCTGCAAAGATACTTACACCCATGGAATACTAACCCCGGGTGATTTCCACCCAGACAGGAGTGTTGGCCACGTGGCCCCAAGGTGAAAATCACCCGACGTTATGGCTGATTGTGAGTTCAGGTGAAAATCGCCCGACGCTATGGTTGATTGTGAGTTCAGGTGAAAATCACCCCGCGTTATGGTTAGTGTTTAGCTCGGGTGAAAATCACCCCACGTTATGATGAGTTCAGGTGAAAATCAACCCATGTTATGGTTAGTGTGAGTTCGAGTGAAATCACCCGACGTTATGGTTAGAGTGAGTTTTTGGTTTCCCAGTTAATGCCTTGACATTGTATAAATTGACAAAATTCCACTAATTTATAATTTTCATATTTCAATTTGGGGGGGCTTGGTACATTGTTTGGGTGGGCTTAGCCCACCAAATCCCCCTCATGGTGACGGGACTCGCAGTATGTGAGACATGAAAGTCAATAGCAGTGCCGCGATCAATCTGATTGCCCAACGATTGTCGTAAAGCATTTGCCCACTTTGGGCAAGTTTACCTTATGTGCCTGATTTTCTTAAAAAATTTGCCCATTTTGGGCAAGGTTGATTAATATGGCTAAAAATTGCAATGAAGATCGACAAACTTCATGTCTCAACCTAATTTACTTTTACTGCAGACAGAACCACAAGCTTGAAATGAGGTTTTGTTTAAACCCTAAACCGACCACCAATGACGTCTACTAGCGGAATTTTTGGATTTTTCTTTACTTTTTCGTTCATTTGTTAAAAGCGCTTCCCACATTTTTGTTTGGAAATTTGCTTTTGTTCTTCGTCATATAAAAATTTTTCCAAAATCGACACGCTGTTTTTTTTCTGATCGGATGAGCTTGAGAAGACTTGCCAAGTTGTACAAAAACCCGCGCGCGCGTCTAAACCTGTCAGTTATTTCAGTATAAGCGAATAAACAAAATCTGCCCAGTGTGGGCAAGGATAACAACGGTGCTTGTGTTTAGAGGTTACCTGAGCAGGGTTAAGCATATTTTATGAAACCGATTCAATCATGACGCTAAGTTGAAGAAATATTTAAGATAACGATCGTTTTGATTCATATCAATTTCGAAGCTTAATTGAGTCAAAGTTATTTATTGGTAAAGATAAACTTCGGGAACATGATTTAAACCTTTGGGTATAGTTGTTAACATGGTTAAAACACTCATTTCCTGCTTAATTTTTTTAATGTTAAGAACGCCGACCCACGTTTTCCGCAATCTTTTCAAGTTTATTGTATAACTACATGTCCTGGGCGATCCTTTGTATACGAAAACGAAACTTTTTAAATGAAACAAGCGGAAATCACAATCATCGACCTTTATATCTCTGTGCTATTAAATACTGCAAAATTAAAATCTGTGGAGTCAACTTGAAAATTAAATCTACAGGTTCCAGATCAAACCGTGGCCGATTGATGGTTGTCGAAATTGTATTTGGTTTTGCAGCTGGAAACCATACATAACGATTGTCAAGTGCGAAAACAAATTTTGTCAACTTTCAAAAAGCGGCAAAGAATGTGGTATGAAACTCTGCATTAAGCAGATTATTGCATACTATAGCCTGGCTGAGAGGGTTGATCAAAAGTAAACCAGCCGGTACACTTTAAAAATGCCTGCAAGCAAAACCGTTCATAGAATGAAAGTAGTCGCTTTACAAAATGCTACTACGCGTAGCTAATTTTCCGTATAAAACGCAACGTTAAACAAAAACTCTAAACCCTAGTTAAAAACGTTTGATTTTTGTGTAGTCTGGCTAGAAGATCATGCATCGAATTGCTATAGCAGTTAACATACAGTATTATATGGCAACATATCACTATTGAAGTATCCGTGGCCGGATTAACTAGGGCCGGATTAAATGAGCACCCAGGGCCGGATTAAATGAACGTGAGCCCACGGGCAAAGTTGTGACCGCGAGGCCCCCTAAACGCTCAGCACAACTGCCCAACTTTCATATGTCCTCGTTCCAACTTTGCAGAAGCACCGGTCAAAAACGTCAAGTTTGATACGATTGGCAGCCTGCACCGTAGAGATAATTGGGGGTGACCATGTACGGCGGTTCGTATGTGGTTAATTTGTTGAAACAGAAAGTTGTATCACAAAAAGTGTTATTTTTGCTACCGTGACACCACACAACAATTTTTTGTCATATAGACTCTCTGAACATCTTCACTGCACAAATCGTCCATTCACTTACTGTATGCATTGAGAAAAGATATGTCTGCACTCTCGTAGATCAAAACGTACACCATTTACAAAAAAAATTCTCAAAAAAATTCACGTAAAAGCAGCTTGAACCGCACTATTTGACCGGTCAAAAACGTCAAAACTGATACGATTTGGCAGCGTACACTTCAGAGACAATTGGTGGTGATCATTATGTACGGCGTTTCGTATGTGGTTAATTTGTTCAAACAGAAAGTTGTATCACAGCAGGGTTTTTTTAAGGTGTTTTAGGGACCCGAATCGGGTCCCTAGAATTTCAAATCGGGTCCTTACAATTATAGAAAATTAACATCGGGTCCCTAGAATCAGAGAAAATCGGGTCCCTAAAATCAGAGAAATCGGATCCCTACAGGTCCATACTGGGTACCCAACATTTTCCTAAAAAAAACCCTGATCACAACAAACGATTTTTTTGCTGCCGTGACACTACACAACAATCTTTTTGTCATACACTCTCTCACCATCTTCACTGCACAAATCGTCCATTCACTTACTGTATGTATTGAGGGAAGATATGTCTACACCAATGGCGTATCTATGTTAAACGGCGCCCATGGCAAAGCTTAAATGTGCGCCCTTTTCAATAATTTAAATATTAGATATAGGCAAAATTTTTCGCACAACATATTGCAACTGCAAACGACAATTTCTTTTAAAACGATTCACGTTTAATTTGGATATGGTACATTAGGTCGCATGTGCAAGTGCAAAACCACGTTTAAGCGTGCTACAGCCAAACTACTGGGCAGAAAAAGTTAACTCTGCACAAGACTAACAAATCTCTTTTTTGATGATTTAACACTTTTTGCTCAACTGGTACGGTAACGATACTAACTGCTGATTTTTCGAGGACTAACTAATGCTTTTCCGTGGTCTCTGGACTGGGGCATGGTGTTCAGCCTATTTATCGGACACTAGTGGCCATCGAAGAAGTTTCGTAAAGTTAGAGTGGGCCGCAGCAGCTCTAAGCAATTTGTAAGTATGTGGGAGTTTAACAACAGTTATCTGCGTAACAGTCAGATTCACATAGCCACGGATTTAAACACATCTCAACCAGATTCTGACTGGTACAGTATCTTCTTGCCTGAAACTGAGTAGCACGACTAACCCAGCCTTTCGTATAGCGTGAGAAGAACGAGATGTTGTTGACATGACAAGCGAGTGTTCTTGCTCGGTCACAATCTCTGACTGTTGTGATGTGCACAATACCAGAGTTTTGTCATAATGCATGGTGGTGCCCGCGCAATACGCCCGACTTAATACGTTAGATGAGGGCGCTGTGTTGATGCAGCTTTGCAGTCGAATGGTTGCCTGGGGCGAAAAACAGAGGTTCAAGAAACTGTAAGACACACACTTTAATTTTTCCCAAACAATTTTGCGCCCTCGTAAAAGTGGCGCCAATGGCACGAGCCATACCCTAGATACCCCACTGATCTGCACTCTCTCGCAGATTAAAATATACACCGTTTACAAAAAATGTTTTCAGCAAAATTCACGGAAAAGCAACTTGAACCGTACTGAAGTTTTGCGATGGGAGCTTTACAATAGTTACATTTGTCCCGTGATGGAGTGGACAACAACGCTTCCTTTGATCTAAGACTGTTACCCTCACGATCGCGACAAGAACTTCGCAAATAATTGTTACGTTAGCGCATTATAAGGTAACTACAAAGGCTTTAGATTGCGAAGAATACTTAATGACGAACTTATTGAAGATACCCTGGCCTCTGTCACTCTGTGAAGGTGTTCTCTTTGAAAAAAAGTCAGCTACGAAAAGTATCATGACGCCGCATTTTTGCACGCACATGAGCGTTTGAGACTCACCACTCATGTTGTTCTGACCGTTGATCATTATTAAATTATGACCTGTTTGTAGAAAATGCCCGAAAAAATGGATATTAGGCAGTTTATGAAAAGATAAAGCATTTCTGATAGCAGAAGTGCAGAAACCAATTCAGACAAAAGATTTCAACCTGCACAGACTAATGGGGTAGAAAGGGTAAAGTGTTTTGTGAACGTCCATTTGCATTGCATCGTCAGCAGGGGCGCAGCCAGGAATTTTGTTCAGGAGGGGCCAGTCACTTACGTCGTCAGATTTCAAACTATTTTGCACAAAGATCATTTTGATGTCACTGGTCAATCTCTGGCCTATTACAACAGGATATGACGTCAAATATCTTCTTCCAGTCAGCATCGATAAATTTTAACAAAGACAAGAAAACGTTTGCTTTCACAGTGATCATTATCAAGCAGTTGTTAACCAAACAGTTTTCAAATACAATAAGTAGCAGAACGCGAAGCGCCGTGTAATGTTGTCCTCGAGAATATCATTGATTATGCCTATTGAACAAGTCCAAAATCAACTAAAAGCATGTAAGTGGATTCATAGGAACAAATCAGAGGATGCCAATAGCCAAATTTTTACTTTACAAAATACTTGCGAGCACAATTAAAAGATAAAATTCAGTCTGCGTTTCTTTTTGAACAACTCGTCGATAACCATCTCAGGATCAATGTCACATCACGATTATTCGTCAAAAAATCCAATCCATCAGACGTTTTTGCCAAGAACCGTAACTATCTTGGAATACCAGGTGGGCCGAAGAGTTTTCCTAGAGGGGCCAAAATTTTTAAGCTATGTCCAATCAGGCCCGTAACCAGCTTGGGAGACCAGGGGTGGCGAAGAGTTTTCTGAGAGGGACCCAAATCTTTCAAACTATTTCCAATAGTTTTCAACTATCCCCAACAGATTTTTCCAGGGGGAGCGAAAGAATTTGCAGGGGAGGCTTCGCCCCGCTTTCCCACTGGTTACGGGCCTATGTCCAGTAGTTTTAAAGTATGTCCAACACATTTTTATAGGGGGGACGAAAATTTTTCGAGCTAGTTACGGGCCGGGTTTTGCCCCATAGTGCTGCGTAGATAGCCTAGCAACCGTTGGAGCGTTAAAAATAAACGTTAATTTGTTGCTGTTGTGACTGGCAACGTTGCAAATAGGTGCAACAGTGTGTGAATGTTTGAGAAAAAGACACAATTGTATTGTCTCTATAAGGTTTATGTCGCAGTTCAGAGTTTGGGTTACTGGCCCAGGGGCTATGAGAGGGGTCCAGCAGGTACATTGTTCCGGGCCCGACAACAACGGAGGGGCCTGAGGCAGAAGGACAGGCCCGTAACCAGCTTGAGACACCAAGGCGGCGAAGAGTTTTCAGAGAAGGGCACAATTTTTTTAACTATGTCCAATCGTTTTTAACTTTGTCCAGCACATTTTTCCAAGACAAAAATTTTTCTAGGGGCGCTTTCTCCCCCTGATACCCCCTATTTACGGGCCTACTGAAGGAACGATTCAGTGTTTGTTAAATAACACACTCGGAATAATGTAGCAAAATTAATCTCGCCCGGTGATAAAACTGGTTTGACCTAAAGGATTTGGTAAGAAGTGTGATGTATTTTAATATGAATTGCTGGCAGTGCATTTTCCTGATACGAGATATTGATAACGTGATACTTGATGATAACATATAGGGCGGTCTGCGCGATAGCCTGTAACGGTGACAATGAGTAGCTTATCATATTAGCGCAGGGCCAAGCAAATTAAGACCCGCTTAGCGTGCAAACCTACCTTTGCACTTCAATAGGCAAGAATCCAGTAATTACTGTTGAACTTGAAGGTTTGCCTACTTTGTCGAATTTAAGACATTCACGATCACTGTCCCAGTGTGTCCATTTAACTGAATTGTCTTTTACGTCTTTCATTTTTAAACATTTTCAAACAAATCTTTAATAAAAACTCTCTCTAATGAACCAAGAGTTTTAAACTAAGAGATACTTCAAATGAAATTTGTTTAGAAACATGCTAGTTCACAATACAATCTAATCTAACAGCAGTAGCCCTTGATTGTTGGGCATATGTGTAAGATAATAACTGAAAAGATTAAAACTAACAAGTGACTGCAGCGCAGGACGCAAGTGCTTATGGTGCACCTCGAAGGTGTGCTGTGCATTTGCCTGATTGTTAAACTTGCGCCACAAGCTGATACAAGGTCGAATCGAATATGAGTTTAGGATTAGCGGACATACCCAGAAATCTGAAGATTTCGAAACATACAGGAGAAACTAACCACTTACAGCATTTCGACAATGCTTTAAAGCAGTGATCACCGCCATGCGGCCCGTGTGAATTATTTTCAAATGTTTGAATTAGCTTGAGAATATTACTGACAATTCCAGCTACAATAACATCTGCTTAAAGATTTTTCAGCAAACTTGAATTTGTAAAAAAATATTTACGGTCTGCTATGTAACAAACACGACTTGTTGACCAAGCAAGATTAAACACTGAGCCTAGCATTGGCAGATAAGTTGATTTTGATAATGTTATTAGAAAGTTTGCGAATAAGACTACCAGAAAATCGCTTATATAATACAGTAGTTAAATTATTTTTTTCTAATTTTTTCCTTGATTAGATTTTACTATGAACACTTAAAAGTCATGTTTAAAAATGGTAATGTGGTCACATTTCTTGAGTACGGTTATGTTTTCATGTAATGTTTCATATGATCACTAAACGAGCACTTCTTGCTGAAGTATGATGCACATTAATAAGCCTCAATTTTTATGTATTTCAAAATAATTTTGCAAGTCTTAGAGGCGCCAAATGGGTTTTGTTCCGCCTAAAAATATTTCTCTTGGAGGCCCTATACTGGCTCACTGCACCACGTAAATATCCATCTGTCATATTCTGCCCTCAAGACTAACGATCGAAGAAGATTTACCACCAGATTTCACACAAAATCACCACGGCTGTTTGGTGACTAGTAATGGTTTGCCTGCTAATGATTTTTTATATTTGCTCTCTGAAACTGTAATAAATGTGATATTAACAAATTTTGTGTGCTACGCTGACAGTGACTAGCTGTACATTTTCAAAATTGATTCCCTTCTGCCTGGCTTCACATACCCACTAGGCACAATGCCAACCGTGCTGTGAGAAACATTACGTTGTTGCGTAACACTCCATTGCATGGTGCGCTTCGGGTTGATCATGTCTTGACCAAGTATGTTTCTATTTGGTTCAGCACTACTTCATGCAAATAACCCTCTCAGAAATGTCTCATCTGAATTTGTACTCCTTTGCAAGAAAGGTGCCCGCTTGCTTTTCATTCAGGCTATACCTCAGCTCGTGTTGTCCGCATTAACTGGCAACTTTGCTGACAAATTTGCAGGCTTTAGTCGTATAGTTTCACATCCAATTGCAAGAAGTCACGTTAAACCTTGGTTAGTGAGAGAACACGACACTACACGAGTCCGACTGTTCCTTCCGTTTGTTTTCTAACAGTTGAGATTGATATAAAACACCAGCGAAAATCTTAACAAGTTTTTTCAGAGGGGGGGCATGACCTCTTCGGCCTCATTCTGGCTGCGCCTCTGATCGTCAGCAACCTGAAAAGGATGAACAAAATTTCGACGTTGCTCCCCTGGAAAAATTTCTGCGGACGCCCATGGATGCACTGATTTTGATCTATATCTTGGGTCATAAAGCGTGGTGCTGTTTGGTTCAATTCTTTTAAGTCTCTCAGAAACGATAAATGCCAAAATTGTCAGTTTCCTTTAACCTATATACTAAACCAGGGACCTCAAACACGCCACCCGCGAGGACGTTTGGTGTGACCAGCGATGCTTTTTGGGAACTTTCCAATGATTAACATGTTATTTAGTTTATTCCCCGTTGTTAAGTGCCCGGTTAGCGAGTGAACAAGTTCTTTTTACGCTAAAGTAGAGACGTCTAGAAATGATTTGCTTATAACTCATGATACTTTGCAGGAAATACGATGTGCAAAGCCATAGCTGTTTCTAGTAAGGTTGACGTACCGCCGTTGTTGCGTCAGCGTCATAATGCGGCTCTCGGGTTGCTTTATAAGCCCTCATTTGACCCTCAGACCAATTTGAGTTTGAGACCTCTGTACTAAACGGAGTAGGCCTAATCTAAAAGCTTTACAATTTTGACGCGTGGTGAACAGCCCAAAAACATGAAAAACCAGTAAAGGAATGTTTTGATATTCAAGCGCGAGGCTCCCAAAAGCGCGAGACCCCGGGCATTTGCCCGGTTTGCCCAATGGTTAATCCGGCCCTGTGCACACCCAATAAAAGTAATGAGTTTCTTGAATCATGGAAGCTCTCTTCGACCTTAGAGGTTAGGAATGTTGACGCTTTCTTGAATCGATAACTTAGTCTCTAGAACAGTTACGGTGTGATGCACAGATCTAGCACCAAGGACTTTAAATTTTAAAGGCAAAGTTTTTTTTACAAAAACACTGCAAGCGTCAAATTTTGGACAGACAGAGAAATTTTGATGCTTCAAGGCAAAAGGTTTATTTTGAATTACTATGAGGTATCCCGCTTATTCATTAAGTGTATATTTAGTAAATTAATATTTACAAAATATTCATCAAACGCAAAACTTTTGATTACTGCGCAACCTCAATATTTTCCTACTTAGCAAAATTGTTGCGTATGACGTGGTCGAAAAAGTTCAAGGATTTTCAAGCTTTCTTCGAAAATCTTTACTATTCAGATGTTAATGCTATAATATGTATTTTTTTCTAACCAGTTTCAAACATAAACGCGGAGAGAATTCTTCTTTTAAGCAGTATTTATACATACAAGCTGAGAAAATGTTGTAGCTAGTTCCCTAATAGTAGTAAGTTTCTTGGTGAATAGGTAAGATGAGGTGGTAGTTAACTCTAGATTTTAGAGTGAAATATTGGACACAGAGTTGAAAAGGCGCATAGCGCGATGTTGATAAGACCAACGGTGCGGTATGAAGATCAACGCCACAACTCCTCTTTCAGTGTGCCGCAGTTTTCATCGCTTTTTCGGAAAGAACTTATTCGTTTCCATAATAATTCGCAAAAATATGCCCACATTTTCCCTGCAAGGCCGTACAGAAATTCTTAATCAGCTGGTCCAGTAGGAAGGTTTTATTGAAATAAGAATCGCCAAAATGTTTGTAGAAAAACACATAAAAAACGCATTTGTTGATCTAATTACAGTTCTGTCACTAAATAGACTGGTCAAAAATGTAACATACGAAATACTTTTTACAGTTTTATCGCTCAAAGCGAATGAACAACACAGGTAAGCAGTAAAGCCGGAAAGTTTCTCACTGTTTTTCTTGATGCATGTCTTTTTTCCGCACTCGTCGTTCAGTATTTTCCAAGGTTGTTTAATGAATGTGGGATGATCTCGAATTTTGATGAATTCTGACGGGTCAGCTGTAACTGGAACTTCAACCGCAGCTAATTTGTCAAAAGTGCCGTTGGTGACGTTGCGATCTGATGTTCCAGAAGTGATCGCGCAAATGCTTCAAAAAATATACCACTGCTCTTGATTGTTGTTACAATTACGATATAAAAATGCACTTTCGGCTGATTTAAAAGTTTTTGCCATTCATAACTATCAGAAAAAGACTTTCACTACACTTTCACACCCGCATTTCCTTTCAGGACGATCGCGGAGACAGTTTTTATGATTCACACCATGGCGCGGCAAATCAGTTTGGAGATGCAATCACCATAAAAGAATGTCCGTCAGATGTGGTTTCACGCCCTGCAAAACGACGTTTGTGTTAAGATTTCCGACCATCATTGAAAAGGCCGTTTTGATCTATAGCTCCAGAACGAGTTAATGTTTCTGAAAATAATGCTTCCAGCCCCAGGAGAAAATAACCTGTACGTCAACTTGAATCTTTGCAGATCGTAGCAAAATATCGTCTCGCCTGAATTAGCACCGAATTTTAAAGTGCTCCATTTTGATAAAACCACCTGGCTTTTTGGGCCAATTCATCTTTGAAAGCTGTTCACACAATCTTGTTGATTTTTTTATGAGAATTCCCAATACACAAAAGATTGAGATTCGCAAGACAAATCATACGATACGTTAAGCCTTGAAGACAACCATTTCAGCCCAAGCAGTTTTTGTACCTGTCCAAGGGTTGTTTGGTTACCTTTACCCGTGTACCTGTCCAAGTTTTTTTGTACCGTTTTTGTACCTGTCCAAGGGTTGTTGGTTACCCGCAACCGAACAGAGTCGTTGAAAACTCTGAACTGGAACAAACCACAAACGCTGTGAAAAACAAACTGATTTTTGCCGATTCAACACCCTTGGTCTCAACTAAACAAATACCCAACTGAAACTCTACTTCTCTTCGCCAAGCATCTGAAGCTCCGACAATCAGATACGATGTTTAAGTACGCACAAGGTAACCGGCACACAAAATTTGGCATGAACATATCTTGCTGGACTGAATAGATTCAAGGTGAAGCAAATCAAGCACTTGCTTCTGAACCCCCTAATTTTGAAATGTGCCCTCTAAAAAAACTCTTTTAGGGGGTGCAGTGCATAAAATTTGCATGATATGTATGTTTCGCTGCGCAGATACGATTTTATTGTAAAAGTGATTAAAAATGGATGTCGGGAAGTCAAAAATGGTTTGGTCCGGAAATAACGGATGTCGCATGTCCCAGGCAATCGTAATCAATTAATGGGTTGCATTATGCCCTACCCTTCCTGACTCGTATGGCGTTTAAAGGATTCCTGAGAAAGAATGTTGATTACTTTTTGCTCTTATTGAAGCATGTAGGTAGACTTTCTTGCCAATTCTGCTTCATCGCAACGCTTCATATTTACTCAGGTTTGAGCATATCCCCAACAATGCAGGCCAGGGATTTTCAACCTGTGGCACATGTACCACTAGGGGTACATTAAGGTTTGCAATAGAAGGGAAATATATTTACCTATTATTTATTTCCAAATAATTATACATATATCAGTGAATATTATTTTCAAAAATCATTATATGCTTATTGTTAAATATATTAACTTTGAGACGTTAATGGAGTCCACCTTCATAGTTTTAAAAATCTAAAAGTTCTATTGATAAAATTCATTGGATCTTTGCTATTTACTTAGCCTTTTTGTCATAACAAATTTTAGGGTTACATGCTCATCTGCAGTGGCGGATTTACGCATAGGTCATGGCCTATGGCCCCGCGCAAATCTTTCCTATGACCACTCAATATTAACTAACTGCGCAGAGACGTAACTTCAAATTTACCTTGAAACGAGCGGAAATGCAAATGTATACTCTAGAACAGCGTTTCTCAACCGGGAGTTCCTGGACCGCTGGGGTCCGAAACAAGATTTTCTTGGGTGCGAAATGCTATTTTTGAGGATGAGAGTTTGTATGTTCTTGTATGTACTTTTTTCAGAGGAACCGAGATATTTGAAGGCTTGCAAGTGCCATTACTCGGAAGAACGTTATCCAGTCTAATTATTCCAGATGACGTTACGAATTTAACAATTTAAGTTGCTATTTCTGCTTCACGCTGCGATTACCACGCTGCAGATGACCGGTGATGTGATTGTAAGTGCATTGTAACGTTTGAATCTTAATGGCGCAATTATGGCGAGATTGTTGTTTGATGCTGCAGAACACGAATTTTCTGGTGTTCAACAATGTAAAGTTACCAGAAATTGAGTACAAAAGCCCCGTCTGTTCTAATGCCCTTTGCGTTAATATATCTGTGCGAATCTGGATTATCCTCTCTACTTCATTTGAAAACCAAGTATTGGAACCGTTTGAACCCCTCGAACGATTTGATTTGCGCGTGACTCTGAGTAATTGTGTGCCAAGGTAATGTCAGAGCGGATAATGTCAGAGAAGCAGCAACAAAAATGCCAGTAGATTCGTTCCTAATGACCAGTAAGGTATGAAAGTTGAACAGTGCGACTGAATGTTTTCTTTTATGTTGTCATTATATAGGCTATTACGATGAGCAATTTAAAAAATGAAGATACTGCAAAATCGGACTGTTTTTGTGATTTTTAGGCTGTTTTTTTAATACGAAAGGGTGCGAACGTGACTAATTTTTATGAAACGGGTGACTGCTTAAAAAAAGATTGGGACCTATGTTTTAGAATATCTGTTTCCAGTGGCGTAGCCAGCCCAAAAATTTGAGAGGGCCAAAATATTTGATTTTAGTCGAATAACACTATTTTCTTTGGAAAAACGTCTCTCAAAGTACAAAATGATTATATGTTCTAAAACTTTGGGGGGGGGCATGACCCGTTTGGCCCCCCTGGCTAAACCCAAATGGCTTACTGAGCCAAAAATTATGTCACTATCTTAACCAGGGCCGCACATTGAAGGACATCTTAAATGAGGGCCGTACATGGAATGGTTTACTTTGATCTTAGCAAACTAAATTTAGCTTAATCTAATGTACTGAAAGCGTTCGAATCCTAACTGCAGTGGCAACAGACGTGATAAAATGGCACTGAGGACTATCTGCATTGAAAATGTCAAATTCAAGAATATCAAAATAAGGAGTGGTTGTCAGTGTGTAGGATACTTTCACTTCAACTGAAACTTAAACTGGGCCGCACAAAACCTTCGACTGGGCTGCAGGTTGGACATAGTTGCTCTAGAGTCTAGAATCTTATCAGAACAGTAACAACACGACAACATTGTGCATCTGGACTTGAGAGAGATGCAGGCCGTCTGTATGATAGCGGATACAAAAACAGAATGAAAAAGAAAAATGGCACTTAATTGATGATCAATTTTCCACTGACAAAAAGCTCGCAACAACGCAAGAGCGCCAGACACTGCAAAACTACGATGAACAATATTGTCAGTATTGGATCCTGCGTTTGGTTGTTTTTACCAGATTTTCCGTAAACAGATATTGCTTTTTGAAGCTCTACAATTCTATATGTTAGTTAAATCATCTAGAACAGTTTTGCGTGAGCTTTCCCGGGAAAAACATGTCTACATTGGGCTTACTTGATTTATTAGCTGAGGGTGTTGCGACAATACTTTGCTGCTCTGCAAAACTTGTCTTCACGCTGTTTACCATCGGCCTATGGCATAGATAGAGGATTAAAACACCATATTTTGTATTGCTTGGAAAATGACAACTTCAAAACGGCATGAATAAGACCAGTTTCCACTGAATGTATTGTGTTTGTTTGGTTCATAAGATATGTGGTTACTATTAGCCTACTATAAAAAAGGAGTTTTCCTACAGGTAATTAGATCGACAGCTAGACGATATTTTCGAGGGCGGCAACACGGTCCCGCATGAACGTGTATATATTCAAAAAACAAATCTACAAAAAACGTTAGAAATCACGGAAATTTCGCGAAGACAACGTCTGAACTACACGAAACAGTTATAAATTCCAAGAAAAGATCGCAATCCCATTTGTTCTTCAGAAGAATGTAGGAGAGGCTTTAATTTCTGTTGAAGATCTAAGCTCTAAGCCAATTGTAGAACCAAAGTCACCACAACAAAGGATAGATTTTTGAGAGGACACTACACGTAAGAGGGCCATACCTTCACGCTTTTCAGACAAACGGCCAAATAGGTCACACTTGCGTGGGGCCCCAAAAACTAAAATGGCCTAGGGCCCCGCGCTCCATAAATCTGTCCCTGTTCATCTGTCGAAATTCTGAAGAGGTGCATGTTCAGAGAAAGGTTTGGAACCCCTGATGTAGGCTATGGCAAAAATGGAGCCCTTGGTTATTGTCAAAATACAACAGTCTGAATTAATGACATTTTCCATGGATAAAATCTACACGCTTTGAAATAGCGCTTTATGATCAGCAGCACCACTTACAATTATTACTGTATTTACGAAATTTTTGCCTCGGAACTCAAATTTCTGGATTCACCACTGGTCATGGCCACATTTACGGTTGTATGGTGTCAACCTTTGTTAATGATTGCCACTGGCTTTACGGCAAATTTAAGACAAGACTCTGCTACCGTGACACCACACAACAAAGTGATTCTCAGGTATCGCTCTGCCATAGAACTGTTTGACCTTAAGAGTCGCAAGGTTTATGTAGTCCTATTAGAAATTTTTAAACAGAACATGAGCAAGTAGACTGTGAAAGGATATAGACGTTTTACATAGCTTTTAGAGGGGAACCTCAAAGAGAGATGCGCATAACCCTGCGGACCTTAATCCTGGTTGTGGCGCTGGTTGCCATTGGTGATGGCCAAATTTTGATGCAAGCGTTGTCGTCCAGGATTGATACGTATTGTAAGTGGCAAGTCTAATTAAAGCGTCTTTATGTGCAGCACCCAGGTTCAAAATTTGTGCGTTCCTATTTGAAGCCACCCGTTGAGAATCTGTCCTCATGAAGCAGGATGGCAGAAGCAACAGAGAAAGATAGCAAGAGGCAAGGCAGAAAATGAGACAGAAGACACTCTCCCTCATTTTAATGAATAGTGCAGGTAAAGATTGACTATGATTTTGTTATATTTCAGCTTTACTTACGTTACTAGAGTAGATTACTTTTTTTTCGTAGAAATTATCATGAATATTTTAAAATGGCTTCGGGAAATACTGATGTTTGGGTTGATGCTTTGATTAGAGATTGTTACAATACAAAAAATCTGATAATCTAAGCATTGATATAAGTTTACATGCACGTTTGGTGGAAATCAAACTAATTATTAAGAAAATTCTATACCAGCCTTTGAGCTCGGGACCGCTAAAACTGTTGTGCTGCCTTGCAGAATATCTCTCGGAGGCCCTAGTTTGGTCACCCGCAACCATTGACCTTTAACCCGATTCATAAACTGAAGAAGCGATTCTCAAGGCACAACACGTGAATATTCTGGGTTGGTAATCTTCATGTCAGGTGACATGCATTTTTGCCTCACGCGGTTTTCAGTCAATGACTCTTGACATTGTTCTGTAAGTTTGCTAAGGCAGTACGGGCTGGCATGAGTGGTATTCAGTTTGTGTGATAAGTACCAGCTGAAACTTTTGATTCAGCTTAATTAAAATTTGCACCACGCAAAGCCTTTGCAAACCTAGGAGGGAGTCAGTGCCTATCGTATGGAATCCTTTCACAGCTAAGAATCAGACACTGAGATGTTAACAACGTATATATTTCGCCTACAAGGTAGGCATCATCAGCTCGTATTCCAGTAGAATCTAATGATAGTGTTTTACCCACTGTTCAAAATATTTTAACTCGTTTAACCAGGTAAATATAAAATGCGCACAGCGATAAGGAGAAAATTACAAATCTTCACTGTTAAAATAGAAAATAGCTTCACAATCACTTATATACGCTTTTCACGGCAAAATACATAATTTCGTTCAGCTAAACATGTTGAATAATTTGAAGGATAAAAAAAGTGATTAAATTATTTACTAAAACTTTAAAATTCTACACAATGTATCGTTGTAATCTTTTCCCGTTTTTTGAACCAAGTGTTATGTGCTATTATATGCACATGTTTTTAACCTCAATCAGCAAATTTGCGCCAAGAACTTTTAAAGATGGATTGGTCAAAATCAAGCCGAAAGTTTCAAACAGAACGCAACAATTAATTGCACAGGTTAGATCAGTGGTCTTAAACCTTTTTTTGTAAAATCTCCCCCTTACAGGCACTTTGCTTGAAAATCGCCCACCTTCCAGTGGCGATTCTAGAATGAAAAAAGTGGGGGCCACTGCGGGGCCAAGGAAAAAGTAGGGGGGGAGCCAACATAAATGTCTATCTTGCATGGTGATTTTTCATTGTTTTGAAGATTAAGTTGCTATGATTAACCCTAATCAAACCCAACATAGCGCTTGTGAATATCATTAAAGATGAACTAGCGTTATTATTCACTAGAAACACCTAAACGCCACTGTAGATGCAATCACACACATGTACTGGTATGTCGAATATTCTGTGCTAACCATGCAACTTCCACAGAACTGCACATGCAAATAGAAACACCATTTTCCGAACACAATTGTGCCGGCCTCACATGAACGAAAGCAGCTTTAGAAAGTGAACACAATTCGCATGAAAGCGAAATGACTGCAACCACGAATTCCATCATAGCACAGAGACAAGCAGGCTCTTGATAGCCAACTAGTTGCATCAAAATATTATTGTCACAAAGCACATAAAAATAAACCATCTTCCAACGGCTTGGTGACTACTGACTAATCCGTTATTGTGGTAGCTTATGGACATTTTGTGATTGTGGTGTAGCTTAACCATAGCAATGTTATGCAACTACTATTACGAGTGTGCAGCGTGGCTAGGGTGAGGACTATTCAATGCAGTATGCAGTTAACAGCATCGAGGTTTCGGCACCAGTTGCATCTAAGCAGCATAGCAGCGCCGAAGATAGGAGCGCATTGGCGTATACCTGATACCAAGATGTAACAGCAGGCGTAAAACTTAATTTCTAAGAATATTCTCAACAAGGTCGTTCATTTTATTATTCACACTGAATTTTCCTCTAACTGATCATCAAAAGCTGACTTTTGAACCCTGTGTTGATTTATGGCTATCTTGTCATACGCGAAACACGCACTACCTCAACCAAAAAAGATTCAGACAAATAGACAATGAGCAACATAATTCTCACACAGATCCCTGCACAGGCTACGTTAGAATTGTATATCATTATCAACTCAATGTAACTTAATCCTTCGATTGTCATGTCGACTGTCAAATTCACCAACGAAATCATCTAAATCTATATTTTTAGCTTGTTCCCTTTCAACTGAAAGTAGATCAACGTTACCCAATCTTTCACTGGTCATGGAATTTCTGGGAAATTTTTCACTAATTTCGTTTTTGAAATACTTCTCTCGCATGAAGCGCTGGTGATGGGAAGAGTTACAGCTACCAGTAACAATCAAACGCAGCTTTTTAAGTAGCTATAAAAGGTAAAAATTGTTCGAGCGACATAGGCAGCTTCGACGCCTTCCGAAGCAAATTCTTTACCAAAGTTATTTCATGTTTTGAATCATTTTCACTAAATGAATATGATTTGCGAATTCTTTCAATTGTTTTTCTGATAGAAATATTTGACCTCCTGAGAAAAGAGCTGAAATACGCGAAAAAGTGCTTCTGAATCATTACAGAAAATCCGTTCAAAATTTTGAGGTTGCAGGACATTTGTGAGTAGAGTGGAAACTGTAGTTAAGAAACACTTCCGTAAGATGTTTCGAAGTCATACACAAAGCAGCAGAACGCAGTATTGCAGCCAGGACAAGTTCGGATAAATTAACTGAAACCAATTGTTAATGCATTCACAAACATTTACTACTTGGTAGAGATGGCACGGGCCGCTAACAGTCCAGTCTTCGAACCGTCCGCTAAGGTTTTGAAACAGTCCGCTAGCAATTTTTTTAGCGATGACGTCATTCCGGGCCGCTGCAGTCTGCTCGCCAAAAATTTTTGTTTTTTGCAAAGTTTCATAATCCAACAACGAATATTTTTTGCTGTTGTTCCCTCCATTTTACCGTTCTGCCAACGTTCCGTTTCACTTGTTTCTACGCAAATCAGTGAACCATGTTGGGAATCAGTCAAAGCAACCAACATTAGTCTGTCGCCTAGGTTTAGGTTTAGGACAAGTATTCCCAAACTTTTTACGGCCATGTACCCCTTCAGGATTTCGTTATATAAGCATGATACCCTAAAATTTCTTATGATGACAAAAAGACTGAGGAAAATAAAAAAATATATTTACTGTACCAATAAGCATCTACTGACTTTGAAAATAATACTCACTGATGTTGACCTATGTATAAATGCGAGTATTTCGAAATGAGTAATATGCAAACATAATTTTTCTCTTCCACTGCTAAACCTCAAATGTGCCCTTTCAGATAGGAAAATCTACCCCTAGGGGTACATGCATCCCAGGTTGTGAACCCTTGGTTTGATATTATCTTAGGTTAGGGTTTAAGGCAGGAGTCACCAAACTCCTGCCTCAAACTCAAAGCTGCTTTTTGGTACAGATTCATGCGAAGGTCTACCAGTTTGATACACACACTTCTGAAAATAAAAATTTGCATGATTTGTCTTCATATGATGTGATCATTAAAAATAAAAATTAAAGATATTCATCATTGTAAAGAAACTGATCATGTTTATGCTATTGTCAGAACAGGCCACGGACAACCCACATGATCCATACCGGCGACCTGGTTCCGGCGGGAACCATCTTGATGACCCCTGGTTTAAGCTTAGTACGTTAGGCTACTAGCAAGTGTAGTGCAGCCTGGGGCACTCTTGTCATGTCTTAGTGTCATGTTACAGGCATCGGGCAAATAAGTTTTCAAAATTGATTAATGAAGGCCCCCTGGCGAATCTATGTCATGTGTCTATTTTGCTGCCATCTTGACTATTTTGCCGCCAAGATGGCGGCAAAATAGATACTGCCTACTTTATATTATGGGCCACGGGCCGGTCCAGGCCAGAAAATATGTTGTAGTTTGGCATAAACGGGCCGGGCAGTTTCATGTTAGCTCCGGGCAGGCCTGTCTGCAAAACTGCTGGCCCGTGCCATCTTTACTACTTGGACAAGTAACAATATGCT
>Ga0210059_1001882_pt1 | contig 32197 bp, 16 predicted proteins | sample Ectturendosymbi2_FD_188042 | JGI IMG/M metagenome (GOLD analysis project Ga0210059, IMG submission 188042) | Ecteinascidia turbinata endosymbiont from Florida, USA - Sample 2 (SPAdes) (version 2) | ecosystem: Host-associated > Tunicates > Ascidians > Unclassified | place: Key West, Florida... | reverse complement strand
AGATGAAGGGTAATTGTGGTAAAACCACTCGTGCGGATAGTCGGCTCTCTAGACCAGTGCTTGTCAACCGGGTGTATAGTACACACCAGGGTGTACCAGAATTTTCCAGGGGTGTACCAACTTCATAGTGTGTACAGGGATGTACCAGATGTGTGCTCTTCAAAAACAGTCAATTGTCCCACATATATCCTTTGCTCCAGCGCAGTGTGTGAACTTTTCACATTTTTTAAAACTGTATATATCGGGTGGTGTGCATTGTCTTTCGTTTTTCACCTGTTTGTTTGTAATGTTGATCAGATGACCATCGCGTACTTTTCCTTTTTAATTAAATGCAACATTCGAAGGTATGCAGGTAAGAATGTTTGGGAACCATTGCTCTAGTTTGAATTTTTTGTAAGGTAATGTACCACCCATGCTTTTCTCTGCAATGATTATCGTTTTGTAGTAAGGCTGGTAACAGTATTTTCCGCATTACTTTTCAAGTAGTTAGCTGGAGCTAAGCGAGAACTTATACCAAGAGGAAGTGAATAATCTCTATGCTGATTTTAACTTTGCACTTTTGCAGTTCAGATTTTAGGCTGTTATCATCCTATACTTTTGATAGGTATTGCAGTAAGTCGTTGATCCTCAAAGAAAATTGACATGCGCAATTTTTTAAAGAAAAATTTTGTAGCGAAAGGTAGTTGTCAAAAAGAGCATAGCAACTATAAAGGAAATACGGCAGTGAACCAAGTGAGAGTGTGAATGTCAGCAAGTCACTTGCTGAGTGCAACGCAGCCCACTTTTCCGGGAGTAAGATCGAGATTTAGCAGTGTACAGTTATAAAGAAAGTGATTCAAGAGAAAAAAGGCTTGTATTGTTAAGAAGCACAAATGGAGGAGCGATGTCTGCATAGTGAATGGGATTTGTCGCACAAAAGAAGAAATGCTGAACCCGTATCCTTCAGGGCTGTTCCTATTTTATACAACCGTATTTGATAAAAGTAATTCGGCTCCAGGACATCTCTAAAACATGTGAGGTCACAGCAGTCAACTCATCAAAATAAGTCAGTCATTCTTTGAAGCATCTCCAGAAAGTCATTGTCGATGGAGAAAAAAAGCCGTTTCCAAAGTAAGAAAAATTCCACTATTAAGCAATACAACTAAAGGTGGATGTGTTCATATTTCAGAAGATTGGTTGAAACAACTTCTTGACAAGCAGAAGAAAGCTCAGTTGTTTGCAGAACCGTCGCCAGAAAGTTTTCAATAGGGAGGCTTTACGTTTGTTCACGGGGACTTTACATTCTGAAATCTTATAAATACTCCACCGATTTATATTGCTTCATAATTCAATTTGGGGGAGCTTGGAGCTTTGTTAGGGGGGATAAGCCCCCCGTGGCGACGGGACTGGTTGTTTGGTATGTAGCTCGATGAAACAACAGATTTGTCAGAAGAGGTTCAGTTGATTTTGTGTTGTAGGTTTGCCAATCAGGAAACAAAAAACATTGTCAAGTTGTGCTGTCTTAACGTTGGAGTTTGCTCAACTGCTCAAGCCATCTTCGCCAAATTGAGTCAGTTCATTGAAAACATGTTTTTGATTGGATGAAGTATAAGGCAGTTGCCACCAATGGAACAGCAGCCATGCAAAGCACTACCAATGGAGTTGTTCGAAAAATTAAAAACATTTCCCTTGGCTGTGTTTCAACGTGTGTTTTGGGGACGTTATTGGTCACAGACCGAAGTTATTTTGAAATGACCGAAAAAACTTAAGTCAATCTGGTCATAAATGCCATTTTCAGTCATACAAAAACGTCCCAAGATAACAAATGACCGAAAATTTTTAAGTTATTTTGGAAAAATGACCGAAATATCTCATGGAAAATAAACCTAGGCTTCAACTCACTGCATGATTAATTGAGCATCTGTAGTTAGAGGTTTATTTAATAATATAACCAGAGGTCAGGTCTGGAGATTGATCTTGAGGATGTCAAAAAATTGAGAAATTCATCCTCTCACATTCAAAGAAGCATCGAACATTTTCAGAAGTCTGCAAAGCCATGATAGCAGACACAATGAGGTTATTTTTCACGCTGAGGCACGCTGGTTATCCGGAGGAAAAGTGTTAGAACGTGTGTTGTAACTGTGGCAAGAGTTGCGGTGTTTTCCTTGCTCAACAAGGATACCCAATATCCATTAATTTTCAAGGCAATTTATGGCTTTATTTGAATCTCAATTTTCTGTCATGGATCATGGAACCATTTACACATGAATTCGCATGTAGCTGCAACAACACATAAAACGGCAGGACACGGCACAAGTAACACTAAAATCAATGAAAGTCAATTTTCCTGCTCATGAAGTTTGTACAACACCAAGTATGAATAAAAGAAACTACCTCATTTACTGTGATTGCTCCCGCTGAATTTCACCCGCCAGTTGTGAAAAGTGTGGTTTTAACGCTGTTTCAAGGGCGTTTTTCATAAGAGGGTCAACATCCTTGATTGAGTTTGTTTTTTTCATTTTATTTTGACAAGAGCAGAAAATCCTTGCTCGCAAAAGTAGGTTGTAGACATGCGATCAAAAACGTAAATCGCTTATTGGGTGAGATTTCGATATTAAGGAATGCTGAGAAGTGATACGCAAAAATCTGCTGAGAAAGTTACATTTACAGCGTAAAAATCGCTTACATTTTGAACATTTACAGCACTAAATTTTAGTGCATGACAAGGGTGTACAGGTTTTCTAGCAAATTTAAAAGTGTGTACCAATCCAAAAAGGGTTGACAACCACTGCTCTTGACGGCTTGATACTTGATCAGGCTGGTTTAAACCAAGCGCGACTTGCGAAATTGAGCCTTTATTTGTTTTATTATCGGGAAATCCCCGACTTTGCGTCGCGCTCACTTCGCCAGTGACGCGCCATTGCTGCTCGAGGAGTGACGCGTTTGCTCTTCGCACGTGTTTCGCGTGGATTGTCCCGGATCCAAAAATTTGTTAAAAAATGGACCCGGATCCGAAGTCACTTTTTATTTTCGGCAGTAAGAGTCTATGTGGTCTTCATAAATGTCGTTGCCTAAGAAAAAACATTGCTGAATTGCGGTTGCATCGACGGTTGCCGGAGTTTCAACACGGGTCGGATTCTCTAAATTCAAAAAAATTTAGCCCCCGATCCGGATTCAAACATTTTCGAACAGGAACGGATTTGATGTCTGAAACGGCGACTCCGGCCACCTCTGGTGCATTGCTCTTCCTGCATATAAGGGAAGATCAGGTATATATGCCTATATATATAAATATGTATGCCTGACCCTCCACAATGTTTTTCTAGCTATACAACTTCACAACAGTAGTGCACAAGGTTATGCGGAGCAACGTTCAAGCTTAGATCCAGCTGCCAACTGTCAATTCTAATTCTCCAACAAAAATATTAAAGTGTACGTTCCCACAACGATATGGGCTCCACCACAGCTCGGACTGTCGTTCCTTGTGTTATATGAGAAAATCTGCTGCTTCCGATGGCAGAATTTGGAGCTATAAACCTTAGAGCCGAAAACGTCACTGATGAGTAGTAGAAGGAGAGGCAAATTTATCGCGCATAATGAGTGGTAACAAGTCGTAGAGTTGTTTTCTATTGCTACGTCACTGCCTCAAAACTCTGATAATGGGTGCAAGGGAGTAACGAATGATCCAACTCGGAAAAGCGGCACTCTACGTCAACTTTTAGTCAAATGCAGTTATATATCAAGATTTCTCGAACGTACCAACAGAAAACCTTTTGACCTTTGCGCATTCTGAATCCAGCTACTCGTTTAAACACCTCATGTTACAGCATTATATGATTGATCGCGCCATGCCAACTTGGTTCATCACATTGCTGCGCGTCCAAGAAACGCAACTGCCCAGGAAGTATCAAGTCCTTGCTTTTTCGTTCCACCATTCACTTGAGCTAACACTTCTTTTATATCTTGTCCTTTCAAAATCATCAAGGCCTCGCATTAGTATTTTCAACTCAACGAAACTCGATCAAATTTTACAAAGACTATAACGCGAGGAAAAATCTGAGTTTATCTGGACTGCATATAGCTCTCTCCGTTGAACTGGAACACTTATATACACCAATAAGGGTGCTGCGAAAAACGAGAGAATTTTCTCTGTGAAAAATCAGAGACGAAATAATTACTTCGAAACATTACTTTACCCGACCTTCCGAAAGAAACTGTCAACAAACAAAATAATGTTGTTCTCTTCTGCTTGACGGTGATAAATGATTTTAACACTTTAAAAAATATGATTATTACAAAACTGTCGCCTAGTTTCTATGGTCTTTCGTGAAGAACAGCAAGAAGAACAAGAAAAACGCAAAATTCGATGGCTTAAATGAAACCATACAGCACGTTTTCCAAAAAATGTCTTGAAAGACAACGAAAAATTTTGGTTCTGTATAATGGGAATTACTCGATATTTAACTCTGCCACTGTACAGTACAAAAGCAAAACAATGATGATGAAGCACGGTCGTCACCACGGAGAGCCTCAGTTCTTGTCCCCAGATGTTAATACAGCTATTGCTTCACTTAGTTTTTTTAAATAAATTTACAATGTTGGTGTGAGTATACGATTTACGGCCGCGAAACAGAGAAATTTGTGAATTTTGTATAATTGGTGAGTGTGACGTTTATGTCGAATGTTTGAAATGATTTTTGGCGAAGACAGGAAACTATGCGCCCTTCTCCTTGCCCCTGTCTAAGACTTCTGTTTCACCACAAAGTATCTGCGCTACATTACTGAATGAGGTTCATGAGGTCCTGTCTTGTGCTTTGTCGCTTTTCCGACAAAGTAATTGGCTGGCAACGCACATGTGGTAAGGTGCATGTTGGCCAAGATTGGAGTAAAACTCGTTTTCTTTTGGCAGGTGTCCAGATGTTTATCGATCATTTGCGGTAAACTGATCATTTGCGGTAAACTGAAAATGATCATCGATCATTTGCGGTAAACTGAATAGCAACGTTGTTTTTGAAAAACAGGCGTTTCCAGACTTGGCAAATATTATTTGCGAAAAAGCGCGACGATTTTGTACTAGACCCTATCGGTTTAGCGTAACAAGTCTGATATTTTGGCAATTCATATTGATCCCAACATAAAAACTGGGTGAGAGACGCAACGTCGGTGAAAAACAGCGATGCCTTGTCTGCTGTTGATCCGCAAAGCAGGAGGCGCATCGCGACGCATATCATTTCCGCTTGGCGAACTTTCGACATCTTATAGCGAGTTTCGCAAATCCAGGAGCAATGTGAAGTTCACCTCAAAGAATTTTGTTTCTAGACTTTTAGAAACAAGGAACTCGGTGATATTGACGTTTTCAGCTCGTTTGACCCAGCGTTAAGCACCCAGCGTAAAGTAAGTGCGTTTTACACACGGTCACATCTAAGTGTGCACTACAATTGTTTTGTGGCATGTTCTACGGATTTACACAAAAGTGCAAGAGCCTAATATTTCCGATGCTGAACACACAAATGTTATTTGAAGGAGTTTCAAAGCTGCTCGTGTTTTTATGAGTTAGCGGTTCCGGCAAAGACAGAGGTGTGCAATCTTTTCTGAAAATGATTCGATTTATCGCTTTGGGGAAAATGGAATAGTTTTCACAAAGCCAAAGTAAAGTTCAAGCTTCGATTTCAACAAATTATGCGCAATAGTAAGTAAACAGGTATGAAGGTGGCTCTTCGAACATAAACATTGCAACTGCGCTGAAGTTGTTCTTAAAGCACAGATGATTTGCTTGACTAACCGCGGAAGCTATTCATAGCACAACAGATTTGCTTGACTAACTGAGGAAGGTGTGGAAAGGCGTAGACGCATGTATGGCGAGAAATCTCCTGTAGTGACAAATTTTCATTCCTATAGCTGATGAAATATTCGAGATGATGAAAAGTTGTCGTGAAAAGTATTCAGCGTGAAAGAAATTTCGCGATGGTTGGTTTTGTTGTGGAGGTGAATATCACGGTGAGATAATGTTCTTGATGGGACTTGTTGTCGCAGCTGATGGTAAGGCTAGTAGAAACAAGCTCAAGGAAATAGCAACATTAAAAGCAAACCGTGCGCCTCAGGACAGACCAATTTCCTGTATGTCCTGCCTCATCGGTATCATGAACCATAGTTGCTGCTTCTCTGCATCTTCGAAGTGGACAGTAATTAAGTGAAGCAAGAAACAGCTTTATAGTTGCCAAAAAGTATAACACGCACTTATTGTAGGAACATTTAGCACAACAGTACTCGTGTCATAAATATTGTGGCGATGCACAGGTTGACAACTTGCCGCTCTTGTTCAGTGCGGAACAAGTAAACATAACATTTTTTTCTATCTTGCAGTTCAAATCCACATGACCACGTCAGTTGCAGATGCATTCTTTATTCCTGGTTTCAAATAATGCTGTTCAGGAAGCAATTTAGGGTTAACACCAAAAATATATGTAAATGTACTTCATAAATCTTTATTGCTTGTTCATTTGGTCCAAAGGTTGTTGACAAAAACGTCGAACTGATATTGGGTTAGTTCTTCGCGTTAACTTTGCAACAGGTTAATCTTTGCATAAATATAAAACATCAGTCTGTCTTTGCAGCCTCCTCTTTATTCGGATAAAAACTGAAGTGTTTTCTTCCGAAACAAATTGTAACTTGATATTTTAACAGTAGGTCCACAAACCACATTGTTTATTTGACGATGGGTGGCAGACCGGTACCTGTATAACCCTTCGTCGAGTCATGTCGAGCGAACAAATGCACGATGTACAGTTTTTGAAAGTGTGCAAACACACGATCAGTAGGCTGGAACACGGGGAGCAGTCCACAGGACTATTCAACAAAGACGCAACGCGCACAGTGCAGCATGAAGTGTACAGTTAAGCAGCAGATGCTGTTCACATTCAGTGGCACCACATGAACATAAACGATAAGTGCGCTTACTCAGGTTTACATAACTGTGACCTAAGCGGAGTCTACAGCGCATAGATGTAGCATGAGATCTGATGCTTTACGTTTGGATATTGCTCAGCTAACTGTAGCAAAAATAATGACAAGTTGAATTAAAGTAAAACTGCAGCTAATGACGCTGTGGTGAAAAACGTTTCATTTGCAAAGGCAATTAGTAGTAGAGAAATGCAACTTCTACTTTGTTGCTTGTTAAGTCTTCGTTGTGCGCTCGCATCGTGTTTGAGACTTAACAAAGGTATTCTTCAAAACTCAAACCTGTAACCGTCAAGCTTTGTTTGATATAGGGGTGACGAACATGCGGCCCGTAAAAGAATTTCGTGCGACCCGCGAAGCATTCAGGCGAGATCAGCAGTATTGAACTTTCGCATTTAGGCGAGACCAGCAGTCTCGAACTAACAGGTTTCATAGTATGACTAAAAAGTTGTGCGGCCCAATTACTCAGCGGTAACTGACAAAGTGACCCGCGATAGCAAATAGGTTCGTCACCCCTGTTTTAATACGAGTCGGAATGTCCGTCGACACACGACACGATAGAGGATACGGTCCGGTGAGGTTTTAAAATGTTGCAAAACAGCGTGAAAATGGATATATCACGCTATTCAGACCACTGGCAACGTTATCAAATCAAGTCTGCTAGGTGAGAAAGGTTGCGAAGGCAATTTCGCCATGCTTCCGCTTTCCTAAAGAATAGTTTCCTCCCAGAACAAATCGTTTCTACAAAGTCCTTGCCACAATTACAACGGGGGCGGCTTTTCCCAAGGGCTCAATCGACGAACGTATTACAGGCAGAACGTTTCTGCGGGTAAGACTGGTTGGTAACGTCGCACAAACTTTGAATTCGAAGAGATATCTATGTACTGTACATTCCAGCTACGCCGAGCACTCGTTAAGACAAAGCGTGGTTTTAATCCTAAGCAGCGAATTTAGATCTTTTTGCTACAAGGATACTCGCTAGAACAATGTAATTTGCTAAGTCTTTTTGTCAACTTGCATCCGCCCTTTTTAAGCAAAGAGCAAACCTGTGTTACCAACCTTACAGCTGCATCTTCTGTACCAGCTGAACGCAAGAGGTCATACACGCAAAAGTTTCGACGCACGGTTTCCATCGTTTCTGCATCAAAAGCCTCTCCAAAATCGTCGGCCACTTCGCGCAAACATAAGTTTGCGATGCCCGGTGATGAAGTCGAACTGAACAAACCAACGAGCATCCGGTGATCAGTGGATTCGTTGTCAAGTCAGCAATAGGCAATAAAGAAACGTAACGCATCGCAGTCTTTGTGATCAACCGTGAGTTGATTAGACATCGATGCAATATCATTGAATCTCTACAGACTCCAATCGAAAAAGAAGTAAATTGCAAACAAGTTAACTGGCTAAGTGTGGACCTTGACGAAGAACATCATTTAACGACAAGACATTGGCATAACAATCAAAACAACGTGTACATACCTTTGCGTTGGTGCTTGACTGCGTGGTGCGGCAAGTACCAGCGAATGTCAACTGGAATTCTTTGGGCAGGCACATCTCGAGCATAACCGTTCTCGATGTAGTTTTGTACTTACTGCCAGGCCCGTAGCCACGGGGGGCATACGGGGACAGTGACCCTTCAAATTTGTTTGTGCCCCCAAATGTTTGTTGTGCCCAGAAAAAATTGTTTTAAACACATAATATAAACAAGAATCTTGCACCCTTAAAAATGTATTGTGCCCCTTGCAACCTTAAAACGTGGCTGCAGACCTGGTGAGGCCGAAAGTCTTGATCTTGTTGTCACCTTCGTTTGATTGAATTCAGTCGATTTAACGGCATACTATGGTTGAAAGGTAGCTTCGATGTACTCAAGCACTTTTTCAGGTTGTCGTGTCAAACTTCTCTGCACAGCAGTTAAATATTTGAAACTGTAGGCCTATGTTAAGTCTTCGTTGTGCACTCGCACCATGTTTGAGACTTTACATCAGTAAGCTTCAATTCTCACACCAGTAATCGTCAAACTTCATTAAAATACAAGTTGGAATATCGACCGAAGCATGACACAATAGAGCAGTGGTTCCCAACCGGGGGTTCCCGGAACCCCAGGGGTCCGGGAACAACATTTCGGGAGTCCGATATGCGATTGTTGAAAGTGAGAATTTGTATGATATTATTGCATATACTTTTTTTCAAAATAAACAAGATTAATGAAATGTTGCAAGTGCTATTATTCAAAAGAACACTATCCAGCCTAATTATGCCAGCTATTGGTAAATTCGTTCATTGCTGTTTCTGCTTCTCGCTGCGGCAGAGTTGTAAACGAGTTTAATGTTGAAGCCCGAACGCAAAATCACAATCCATGTCCGACATTTATTTTTGAAGCCCGATTTAGGCTCTAAAGTCAAATTAACTGAGTGAGACAAAATATGCGCTTCGCGGGGAATTGGTGGCATAGCATAGTAACGTGACTAAATAATTCACAAGTAATCATTTTTTGAAGATTTAATCAACTCGATTGCTTCAACAGTGACTGGTGACAAAAGTCTCCGTCGTTGCGAAAAAAAAATTGTGTGCGGGCCCGAAACATTTTGATCAACTTAAATCCGAATCCGATCCGAACCGAAACTCGACCCACTTACAACTCTGCTCTGCGGTTACATGGTGAAGATGGCCGGTGATGCGATTGTGACGTTTAAATACTTATGGCGCAATTATGGCGACGTTGTTGTTTGATGCTACAGAACTCGAAAGTTCCTAGTGTTCAACCATGCAGAGTTACTAGAAATTGAGTGCAAAAGTCCTGTCCACTCTAATGCTCTTGGTAACAACATATTTGTTCGAATGTGGATTTTCCTCTCCACTGTACTTCATTAAAAAAACAAGTATCGGAACCCTTTGAACCCCTCGAACAATTTTCGTGGCTCTGAGCGATTGTGTGTTAAAGCATGAGCGGATAATATCAGAGAAGCAGCAAAAGAAGTCACTAGGTTGGTTTCTAATGAGCAGTAAGGTGTGAAAGTTAAACAGTACGTTGAGTACTTTCGGTTGTGTCGTCAGTCGGCCTACGTCACGGGCAGGACGAACTAGCTGATATTTTCAGGGGGAAGTGATTGTACGTAATAACTAAACATGTTTTTAAAATCTACAGGGTGGCAATTGCCCTGTTGCCTCACCCCCACTGGTGGATCATGTTACGAGTAGTAATTTAAAAAATGGAGATACTGCAAAATCGGATTGTTTATGTGATTTCTTCGCTTTTTTGAAAGTTGTGAATGCCATTTTATTTTTGTGAAAGGAGTGCCAGCTTCAAAAAGGTTGGGAATCTATGATAGAGGAAACAGTCCAGTGCGGTTTTAAATTGTTGCAGAACAGCGTGAAAATCGGCACACCACGCTATTCCGACCGCTGGCAATGAAATCATATCTTGTGTTCGTGTTTTGATGGCGCTTTACTGTACAAATACATCGGTGTTGTAGAGCCAGGGCTGGGTTTTTACAAGATCTGGTACCAGCTGATTCGGTGATTTTGCGTTCTGGATAATCGCCGCAGCTCTTCCGCACGCCATGCGCCTGGTAGGAAGGCTGCTTACCACTTAAGGCGTGCTATAAGGAGGACGTGTTTGATTTTGTTCATACGTTTGCTGGAATAAGATGACTACACGATTCACAGCTCGGACCTTTATTAACCGTACCTGTAAGATTGTACAGTACATTTTGGCACGATTCAGTAACCATGAAACGTTCTGATCAAATAGGTTTGTTTATTTCAAAAATCAGGTCTGAAAATTTAGTTCGGTATTATCACAAATACTGGTTTCCGATCTGCTAGCAGCTAACTAGAGCGTGATTGCAACCAGTCCCGTAATCAGTTAGATAGATCGGGAATTAGTCAAACAAACTACAAAGAAATCGAAATTTTTGTTGTAATATGCAACACAAAATCTGATCGGAGATTCACAATCTAATTTGCACAATTCCTATTGCGGGTTGTCAGACTTTTCGGTTACGTCTAACATTTTATTCACGTCATATTCATCTTGATTTTCGTAACTCCAACAGAGGTAGTGTATACTTTGCCCATTTGTGATCGACGTACTCCCTTCCTAAAACGCAAAAGTAGTGTTCCACCACCGACCTGACCAAACCAAATTACCAAAATACAAGCAAAGAAGTATAGACATAGATCAAATGGGTTGCGGTAAGTCATAGCCAGCAACCAAGAAAGGAAATATTTGCTGAAGTCGTGAACCATCGCATAAGCAGGATGTCTAATGATCCTATGCAACGTTTTTACAGGAAGTCGGTCACTTCCCTTTCGCGAAAGTTAGCGTGGCAAGTGCATATTCTGATCAGGCTGCTGGATTGCAGCTCATGATCTCTGCAGCTCGCTGAAACACCTTGTTTAATAATAATCGATTGCTGTTTTTCTAATCTGCGTTAATACCAGTGGATTAAACAAAGAAATATCCGTAATCGCAGACACACGCATACTCGGATGGTGTGACCTACCCCATGTTTAACAAACAATTCCTTTGGGCAAAGCACAGAGAAAGGTAAACAACGCACGGAGTTGCTGTGGATTCTTACTGCAAATAAAACAGCCACAACAAGCGAAAACGTTGTTTTATTCGACGTTTCGGCTTATGCGAAAGCCATCATAAGGAATAAATGAAATGCCACAGTTAAAAGGAAAAAATAGGGATATTTAGGACATTCGTACTGTATTGCGTCACATAGACCATTATGTTTTAAAAAGCAGTAGGAGAATGGATGAACCATGGACGTTGAGATCTGGCTGGTGTTGCTATATCACATTGTTGCCAACCTTGGGGGTTTTCCCGCAAATTTGGGCTTGTTTTTTTGTGGAGTTGCGGTTTTTTTTAAGACTTGCGGGTTGCTTGTTTTTTGGGCTTGTTTTTGCAGAGATCTGTTTTGCGGATTGCTTTTTTTTTCAAATTTCATGGCACTTTAGTTGTTTGAATTTACTGCTGAAAGCATATTGGGCGTGTTTTTGTGAAGATTTGATCATTTTGGACTTGTTTTTTCGGATTTGCCACCCTGATTCTTTATTTGATTTTCTTGCTAATTTTTTGTTTCGTTGAATTTTCCTGCCAACGCATTTTTGGCTTGTTTTTCGGTTAAATTACCTATTTTTAGCTTGTTTTTCAAATTTACTTGCTTGTTCTTGGAAAATAACCTGGCATCACTGCTGTATCAGAAGAGATTCGAGTAGGTGAAGTTTCGTCTGACAGATTATGCTTCCCAATATTTCCGGTTTATTTTGAAGTCAAATTACATTGGACAGACTAGCGGAAATTTAATAACCCGAATCAACGAACACAAATTTGATGAACGTTCTGAAATTTGCAAACATCTGTTGGCCAATCCCATGCACCGTTTCAACTTCAAACAACCCGAAATATTGGGAAGCATCGTCGGTCAGAAGAAACTTCACCTACTCGCGTCAATTCTGATACAGCAACACCAGCCAGATCTCAACGTCGATGGTTCATCCATTCCCCTACTGCTGTTTAACACATAGTGATCTATATGACACAGTACAGTACGAATGCCCTAAATTGCATCCTTATTTTTTCCTTTAACTGTTGCATGTCATTTATTCCTGATGATGGCTTACGCATAAGCCGAAACGTCGAATAGAACAATGTTATCGATTATTATGGCTGCTTTATTTGCAGAGAAACAGAGAAACGTGTTTTGCTATGATACGTACATCAAATGAAGCGATATCTGGTAGTTCGTATCTCCTGCTTTTTCGCATTCTACTTGTATTACCTGTTGAGAACGGCTACACCCTAAAATTCACTACTTCATTCGCCCAAATCAGGAGCTCCATTTATTAGTGCGTGCCACTGTGATACACAGACAATGTGGCAAGGGTCAGATCACGTTTCGAAAAGTTGGGGTAAGTGAAGATACTCTACATTTGCAAGGGTTCGTGGAGAGAAGCGTTTAGGATACCACTTCTCTACATACTTAGAAAAATTCATTTGCTTTGTTGACAGACATTTCAGTTCAATCCAAAGTAAAAGAAGGCTAGATTGGCCAACATCATTAGATTGTCAGATTAGATAGGCCAGCATCGAAGTTTGAAAAAGCATTGTTCTAAGCAGCAAATTCAACTTGTAACAAGTAAAATAAAACATATTGCACGTTAGCATAAGCTCAGTTCCTAAAGCAAATTACGAGATGGACAGATATAAACCCAAACTATAAAACATATATTTGAAGCAGGGCTGGACCTGAGATGAAGTTACACTCGTGTTGCATGGTGAGTTGCACTTGATAGAATTTGTGAATTATTTGTTATATTCCTCGAAATGAAAATTAAATTTAAGTTGAATGCAGAACTCAAGGCATCTCTAAATATTTTGCAGTGACTTTAGTGTGCCAGTGCCATGTATCAGGAAGAACAGTGCTGTTCCAGCAAATGCAGTAAAACGCCCTTTGCTATATTTGGAAGCTGACGTATTAGTAGCATCACGCCAACCTATTGCTCATTGTAGCGACATGTTTCCTGTTCATTAACTGTTTATTTTGATGATGCGCAGCAAAAACGTATTACAGCTTGGAAAAAGATGCAGGCATCTGTTGAAAAGAATCAGAGAAATCACAAATATTTCGCAAGTTCATTCAAAAAACTGCTTTGAAAAACTTGGGTTCTCAGTTGTGAGGCGAAAGTTCGTATTTTTATTATAAGATTAAAAGTTGTAGCAATTACGCAGCACGCAGGGTGAGCCTGAAGTATAGTCTGAAGCGTAAAGAGCTCGTATTCTTAGTCAGTGTTGATGGCGCAGAAAAACACTTAATTTAACGAATTATGAAAAAGGACTTCCCGGTTCACCTGAGTATTATCACAAAAAGGCTACAAGACGCTACAAAGAACTTTTCTACTGGTGTCCTGCAATGGGTACCCCCAGAGAGATAAAGAGAATCTGTCGTGTCCACAAAAACGTGATTTCCACGGCCTCTGCCATAAACGTGGCATAAACGCACTTTGGTCGATGTCTAGCATAATGTTTTCAGCAAGTTTCCATGTTTTCCTGTTTTTAACTTTGCAAAGCACTTTCTGATTACGCTTTTACTGCCTTCCTTTTGTTAGGCAATATACACGTACCGTATTAAACATTTTGGTTTTGCTTCATAAAAATGAAACGTGCTTTGAAAGCATAAAAACAATACAGAATGTAACGCTTCAGATTTGGTAGTCAAATATAGAACGCCATGGCGCAAATTTTATGCTTGACGATGTTTCATTTCTGCTTAATCTAAACTAACGTTATGGTAGAGCAGAAGAGTTGAACACCCTTTTGAGGCCAGTAAAGAACGAAGATTTATGAAAAACTACTCAACCTCCTATGGGTCAAGCAATCCCAGGCTGCTTGTATTCCCTTTTGTAGTGGTGATGAATAATGGTGTTCGGACCAAGCGACAACTGCATCGTTTAAATCCCTATAAGGGAGTTCCAGGTTAAGAGAGGGAAGTAAATGGTTGACGAGGCCCTTACAGACACGAGACGATGACAGGAAACATGGCAGGGCGTACAGGTCTGCATCGGAATGGAGGCCCAGGCCTGCATGTCTGATTGGTAGGGATGCTTGTTACCAGTTTTCTTCTCCAAAAGACACAATTGCATATTTTATTCTTGGTCCATAGATGCATATGGAAAGAAGGCAGAAAAATAGCGAGGGTTATAATGAGGAAGGTGGCGAACAAGCATATAAAGCAAGACCCATAATCGAGAATGAAAAAAAAGACCCATTTCAGTTCTGATCTTCAAGATGTTTCCTTTTATCTTTGCGTAGCACGATACATAATGTTCTTTCATTTTAATTTGCCATAAATAAATATTAGAGCTGGTAAGCACGACACTTTTTATGGTCGGACCTGGGCGACACTTTGCCATGCTGGGCACTGCTTAGTTAACTGCCCATTAAACTATTGATTTTTTGAGTATTAAATTTTAAATCAGAAGAAGGTATGTATTTTGTCGTAACTTATCATTTCTTATCTTCTATCACAAATACAATTTCAACACCTTTGGTGCAGATTGACACATATAGAGCCTATATGTAATTCGTTCAAATGCACCGGGTGCGGAATGACATACAGTAAATATATATGTCATTCACTTAGCGACTTGTAAATGGGTGAAAACGACAACGCGATAACTTTTTTCGTACGTTTGCAACGACAAATTCCACAAATGTTCTTCATACCCAGACACATCAATCTTGAATGCAGATTGATCAAAAACTGTTTGAGATATGAGGTTTTGCATCAAACCATCTTGCTAGGCCTAGGCTGCAAGGCTTTTTCAAAAAAAGTTAGGTCCTAACAGTTGTTCCGTGAAACACAATAACGATTTTTGGTAGTCATTCGTTTGCAATGAAAATTTACAATAATATACTCCATACCTACCCGCATAACTCTTGAAAATTTCAGGTAATATGAGCAAGCACTTACTTTTTTATGCATAGCAGTTTGGTAACCAGCAATATTTTGCTAGGCCTGGGCTGCAACACTTTTTGCAAAGCACTTAGGTCCTGACAGTTGTTGCGTATAACAGGATACCTTTTTTGTACTCGTGTTTTTGCAACGAAAATTTCGACAAATGCGCTTCATACTATGCACATCATTCCTGAAAATTTAAAGGAATTCGAACGAAAACCGTCGGAGTTACGTGCATTCGTATCGGAACTGCTCAAGCGCGTAGACTACGAAACTTTATCCTTTTAAGCAGAGTCGAGCATAACTCTCCGAGTTATTTATTTTTGAATCGAGCGACTGGACTCTGCTTGCCGTAGCGCACCGGACTGCTGTTGCTGTGCATGGCTAGCAACGCGCTTGCCTACGACATTTGGGTTCAGCAAGAAGTTGCATGGGATACAGTAACTTTTTTCATGCTTGGTCTTTTGCAACCAAATTTTTCACGAATGTTCTTCCTGTGAAAATGCATCTTACCGGAATCTGTGAGGTCAACCAGACAAGTATGTTGTGAGTTATTCGTTTTTTTAGTCAGGCTGTTGGGTAACAACAACCCAAAAACCATCCCGCACCAGATGAGTAATTGCGCAGAATTCACGCCGCACCTGAGTTGTTTCCGTAAAAATACAATTGCTTAACTCGCAGTTTGAGATCCATCCACCAGAAGGTATTGTTGAGTACAAGAAAACAAACTTAAGGAAATAGCGTTTCGATATTTTGGCTATTCAAAACTAGCAATGGTTTCGTTTCAATTCAACCAAAAATTGAACGCTACCATTTATTAAATTTCAAACCCTTTAGATGGCCTAATAAGGTTTCAAAATATATTTTACTGCGTGCATCTCCCTAAAACCTGATGATGATTTCTTCCGATTTTTTTTTATTATTTTCCGGATTTGACAAGATAAGAACAGAACATTTTCACTAGGAGAAGCAGCTGCGTAGCACTGCCGTTGACGGCGCTTGAAAAGTTGCTAGGAATTGTGGCTTGTCACAACTAATAACCAGGTTAAGAGACTCTGCCACTACTTCTTTCCTCGAATAACAATTCTGCATGGATTGATATTCAGCAAGTAAATGCAAGGCACGCTCTCCTCCCTATTTGCTAAAATTCGTTAGCGAAATATGATCTGCTTGTGGTCTAAACACATTTTACTGTGCTTTTGTTTAGTAGGAAAAAACAGAGATAAATCATTTGGGCAGGTTATCCTACTTGGTTTTGGTCAATCAGGATTTTTGGAGAGTTGTGGAGATCGCAAATTGATGCACGTCACCAACGATACGTATGCCAGGGAACAAGGGAAAAACACAATGGTCTGATGGATTAATAACTTATTTTATCCATGAAACCAGCCTGTTACAGTACAGTATACCAGCAAAATGAGCCCTGAAGCATGATGAAAAGAAAGAGATGCATTTAGATGCTTTCTGTGTCAAACGTTGCATTTAAATTCCTGACATGCATTCAAATTATTTGCCATATGTTTTGCAAATCACAAGGTTTCGTTTTATGATTACTTTTCGTTGAAGGATTTTGTAATATAATTAGGCAGCAATTAACTTTCTGCAGACTACTGAACTATCACATTCTTCTGTGTATTTTTGAACTCAGTCTCTTGCAACACCAGTCTCAGTCATGACCGAGTAAGTCAATAGTTTCGTCAAAAAAGTATGTTTTTTCTAATAGTTTTGCTGTTTTTTGTTGTCACTTGTTGCCCTTAATAAATCGAAAAACATAAAAATATAAAGAAAATACAACAAAAGCACTTTAGCCTTGCGACAAGCTTCTGAGGATTCTGCCTACTTTCTGCTTTCATTCTTCTGCGGCGACTAAAACTTGCAAGCGTATCTATTTTTCATAGTAGAAAACAAAGAAAATAGTTTCACTTTTATGCCGTATGTTTGCGCGCTTTGATGCAGTCACATTGTTTATATCCGTCCTTATTTTTTGAACAAAACAACCGTATTTTGCTTTGTGCCTGAGTGCTTAAACGTTACAGTGTTTGTTTGAGGGCGTGTACATGCCACAGTACTTTCGTATTTTACCTGGCCTTGGACTCAGTATCCTACTCTGAATGTAGTGTTGTACCAAACGTTACGGATTAGGGAAAAATAGTGTTAAAGGAAGTGTCTGTAGCCCTGTTGTTCTACCTCCAACGCTGCTACAAAGCATTCTGTTGTGTCTGTTTTTGTCAATCTGCGTTGAGTAGCCTGTGTGTGTTTGCATTCTATGGACTTTGTGTCTGTTTCAAAACCTTAAAATAAAATTAAAATTAAATTAAACGTTACATTTTTCCAATTAGTACATTGCTCTGTGGTGTTGTCTGTAATCACATTTTAATAAAGCTTCACTTATAAAAAAAGTAGAACTCACCAGCCTGGCATCTGTTTAGGCTAAAACTATTGAGCTGGATTTGCAGCACTTGTAAAATATTTGAGCTGGACTTACTGCTCTCGCATAAGCACACTTGAACAGCAAGTTTGGTCACAGCAACACAAGCTATAATTTGTCCACTAAAGGCAAAAAACTGAAATGGTGCTGAATGAAGATGAGGACAACATCATTGTGTATGACCGATATGCTATTCCAAGTGCCATTTGAATCACAACAACACATTTTAGATCTGCAGAGCAGACGTGCTTCAAGCAAATACAAGGACGCGTGCACCCTGATGACTGGAAAGAGTTCATGCGCAAGCTTGGCACAAACGAAAAAGAACTCAAGAAAATGTACGAGAAGCGGATGAAACGTTATGACATGCTGGAGACCTGGTGTAAAAAAGCAGGTTATCATGCAATTTCGTGCGGCTGTTGCAATTGTACCATTTGTTGAGGATATTCTTACGCTTTATAAAACTGTGCATCTTCACGAGAGAGAAAATTTTTGCTTGCTTTGGTGCCAAACGTAAGATTTTTGAAAATTTGTTTAAAGACTGTGTTTCAGAAATGACTTCATACAAGGGCAGTGCAAGTTAAGTCACTAAAACTTTTATTAAAACTTTTGGAAAAAGTGAAAAGAAATCGCGCAAATCATAAAAGCAAAGAGTTTTCAAAGATTCAGCAGAAATCTTCAACTCCATCGCGTTCATTCTTGAAATTCCTTCCACTGCACACAGGGGTGGATCCAGGGGGGCTATTGGGGCGATCGCCCCCCATAAAACCTACGAAAGTAACTTTTTCACCATGATTTTGTACAATTCGGAAAGACACTTGCCTGCCAACTGAAACTTAACTGCCAAATATTACTGAAATCGCCCCCCCCTAAACTTACGGGCTGAATCTGCCCCTGACTGCACAACGTATCTAAACAACGCCAACAACTCAAAAAATTGCCCCATATTATTGCTGCCTTTCATGATTAAAAAACTATCCTCTCCAGTGATCGATTTCGTAATTCTGGAGTGACGAACGAACATAACCTAATTTTTGTTTCATGAAACAAAACGTCTTTTGTCGATGTTGTTTTATTGGTGGCTGTCATAAAATAAAAATATGTTTTGTTTAGTTTCAAACTTGGAGTGGAGAATGTCAGACAGCCCATGCGTCTATTACTTTCATTACAGGGCGTTAGTGATCTAAGTTAGTATGTTGAAACAGGATTCATTAATTGACATATTGTGATGGCAGCTGTGATCTTGAACTTCCTCCCTTTCAACATGCTAAATGGCAAAATCACAGTAAGAATGCTGTACCATTATCCACGATTTCATTGTGAACGAACATAGCATGAAAGACAGGGTATCTTTGATGTTGTTAGCTTTTTAATCACCCCGACGAAAGTCTTTGTTCAGGGTTTGACTTGTGGTTAATTGTTGTGAAATAGATACATTTTTTATCATATGGTGTTGATTTGGACAGCATTCTGATACGATATCATGTTTCTTCTTGCTTATTATGATCATTTCCCATGATAAAATGAGCCTATGTAGGCCTACGTAATCCAGAAACTGTCGTTGGTTTGTCAGTGCTTTACAGCGTTTGAGAATTCTGCAGAAGTGCAATGCGTTTGTCACGAGATCCTCAACAATCTGTTCTATTCTGTTCAGGTGGGTTTTGTGATAAAATCAGTGCAATTTTGTTCGGAGTGGCCGAGGAGCTACGCATGGAAAACAGGGATACGACGGTGGATGAATATTTCGCGGACAACTCCAATCCCGTTCCGCAAGACATTTACGAAGGTTGGTTTCTTTGGCACGTCCCGTTGTTGTCAAAGACGAGATTCGATGTCTTGTTGTCATTGCACGAGGTCTGTTTCCGTTGCGACATTTTTCAATCTCTTCAAATAGGTTTGTTGCCGTTAGCAAGTGCAGGCGCGAAGAACTCGAAATTTGAAGGACAAGGGACGGCGCCACCTATACGGCCGTCGTGGCTGTGACTGTGCGTTTTTTCAAGCACAGCCGTTTTTTAAATAAAACAGCACTGAAACTTTACAACATGGTTTGTTTAACTCATATTTTCTTGATTATAAACCCTACCCACAACTACATTCGTGAATTAACCGGTAAAATCAGTATTTGTGGAATTTCCTAAACGCATTGTAATTTCACACTGCTTTCTGTGTTGGAGCTGATCAAAATAATCGCAGCCCTGCTATGTATATGATTACACAAAGATTTATAGCTGCTGGCTGCTGCCATTTGCGCCAGTTGTATCACAGAATCTGTCAAAAGAAAATGTTTATGCTATCCCCCCCAAAAAAACTCCATTTTACCAATTGTACCAGCCACTGAGAGATGTGCTATTTTATAAGTTTTCAATCTGCTTATCTTTTGCTTACTGCAGATGCAGTGATGACAAGAACTACTATGTAGGCCTACGTAATTCAAACTTTTCATTGTTTGCTTACTAAAGCAGAGCGTTTTGTCTGAATTACAATATGCGAAAACGTATCGGCGTGGCAACATGACTCAACAAGACCAAAAAATGATGTAATGACCTGACGTGAAGGCAAGGCGTAGGTGTAGCAAAATCTGGAGGGCGTGCTCATTGCCGTAATCAGCAAAAACAGTATGTCCTTGGACATAGCCAGGTACGAGTAGTAAACGGCGCGATTTAAAAAATATAAGATGGTGTGTTAGTGTTTTCGTTAGCTGGCTCCATTTCGAAAGGGATCAGCATTTTTCATGATTGCCACCAACTTCGAGAAAGAAGCGATGTTAAACGGTAAACTGAAGCAGGTTTGGATTAGTGGTGACAACTTTTATGTTTCCTGGTAAGATGTCATATGGCGCTCGCTTTACCAACTTCCCTTTCCTTAAAACGAAAATCTGTACATACTGTACTGCCTTAGGTCACATCATTTGAAGCGCTGAATTAGATTTTGAGAGAGCACGAGAATGATCTATTTTTGTTCAGCACAACATTTTACCACACAATTTTGTTCAAAATATGAAGTCAACCTAAAAGCGACAGTTTTTCAAGTTATTATGTTAGGCTATCAGCGTTTATTCCTGAAACACGCCCGCAGAAGCCACGATTGTAGCTTTTGAAGTTATGATTAGGGCAACCAAAGTCAATAAAGTCAAAATTGTACTGCCTTTTTAAAAATTTACGGAACGTCCACAAACCAATTTCACGTTCATACCATAAGGGAATCATAATTTATGAGGTCGAAAAAAGTCAAAATTTATCATTTGGTCAAAATTTATCGTCGTGTCAAACTTTTCTTGTAGCACAGTTTTTTCTCTTTATCGATATTTTGTTGAAACCACAACAACAGATATTGATATGCATTTTAAGGTTTAATTACACGTCTGTAACAATAATGGGTTTGTTGTGATTTCTGATGTAATAATGTTGTTTTACCCACTACTGGATGATTCAATATTATGTAGGATAGGCGTGGCATGGCAACAAACGTGGTTTTACCGTACTTGGTTTGATAAAAACACTCCATTATGCTTATATTGTTTCAACTTTATGATGTTCTCATGTGTGACTCTACCGTAGTTATTAACGTACTTATCAGTATATCATCACAAAAGTTAACCATCCAAATTTTTTTTTTATTTTGAAGCATAGAATGCATGAATATGCTTCTGGGGTAACCTCAACACCAAATATTGAATTATTTTGCAGTCAAAAATTTTTAATTATAAAGTCAAAATTTTAAGTTTTTAAGTCACAAAATTGGTTGCCCTAGTTATGATCGTTCACAACTCTCGACCAGAGAATCAGTGAAGATATCGTCGGATTCGGAAAGCAGGAACGCATCTTGTGAGTTGTGTTGTGCGTTGGTGTGACGTCAGTGTGATGCGTTTTCAGGGAAAACCCGTTTTTCACGTTACCAAAAAACGTAGTGGTTTTCATTCACAAATCTGTGGAGCGGAAACTAAACACGTTGAAAATAAAGTTTTTACATAAAAATGTCAGTTATGACCGTCACTAAGTAAATAAAAAATGAACATTTTTGGTGGAGGCCCAACAAATTTTAAGGGTAAATTTACCCGTTTGTACAACTAAGCATCCGAAACTTGCAAACAGGTTTCCCATGCTGTCTTACAACATCCTACCACATTTCACGTGAAAATAATAAGCGGAAAAAGATTTATACAAGATTTTGCATATATGCATACAGGGATTAGCTAATTAGTTTGTAGTTTTCAGGCCATAACTTTCGAACCTCTAACACTAGAAAGTCTATCAAACGCTCTAAAGGTTCAGATTTTCGCCTAGTTTCGTTTACCGCAAAGAAAACGATCTATCCATTGTAGTTTTTCAATCCCCAATGACGTCATCCGAAAATCACGTGATCCCCCACTTTATTCAACCAATAATTCATCCCCCAATAAACAGTGATGACTCACTTTGCTTGAAAGTTTCTTGTTAGTTGGGTCTTCCGACGTAGTCCAAGCCAAAAAAACATTTCGAAAGAGCTCACAAGGAAGCGTGAAAAGAAAGTTTTGAATTTTTTGGAAAATTGTCAAAAAATCACTTCCGGAAAATCCAGAATTTGCATTTTTTTCAAAACTTTCAAATGCAATTGTACTTTTTATACTCATCGGATCGATTGCTGTCTTCCGAAGATGTCTTCGCAGACTCACTACCGCAATCTGTTCGCGAGTTACGGCCGTTCATATCGTCAAAAGTCACGATCGTAGTTTCTGCGGGCGTACTGTTTTTGGTGCGCATTTCGGTTGATATGGTTTGGGCAACGTTTGTTCAATTATCATATTTTTTGCTATTTTTTAGAATTATTTATTTTTATTTGTGCGTAGGAGTCATTTGAAACAGAGTTATCCCGGTGCTTTTGTTTATAAAAACACTGAGCACAGTGCATTTTAGGTCAACTGTGAAGTTGTATCTCATACTGTATGTGCAAAAGTAAAAACTTAATCAAGATATTTCAAAACTGATTCGTTATCGCCTAAGGAATTCTGTTTTTGTGTAATTCTTTTAGCAGTATATGTTTCAATGTCTTTTTAAGATCAAATGTATAACCTTCAGCAATTGAAAAAATCCTGTGAGGAGTTGCTTGGAGCTTCAGTTGTTCAATTGTACTCTTAAACAATAACGGTAACTTTGTTTTTGCAGTAGAGAAGCAAAACAAATTAAAAAACTATCATCTCCTCCCCCTTTACTTTAAAGTAGGGGTGCCCAAAGTGCGGCCCGTGGCTTTATTTTCAAAATGTGTTGCACACAGCTTGCCCAAGCCTGGATTACGCTTCTGTGTCACAACAACGGCGAATCTTGCAACTTAAGACATGTATATACTATATGCTAACATGCATCTTACAGTAAAAAATGTCAAAAAGAACTATTGGCCGGCGAACACTTTCACATGATCAAATTTAGCTATAATTGAAGAGTTTGGGCATTCTTGCCTCACAATCATAGGCCCAGGCGAGCACTGTACTATGATAATTTTACTCAGTTAAAGCTGAAAATTCTTTTTGCTGATGCTGTCGGCTTCTTCGGCGAAGTTGAACCACATCAGATGATAGTGTATTTTGTTTTCAACTCTCTGGTGCCTCAAAATATTCTTCGTTTGAGAAAGAAACATTTTTAGTGTTCCTACTAAAAAATGTTTCATAGACAATTTGACGTAGGTATGTAGCCGCAAAGCCATACGCTATTAGTACTTATGAAAACAAAAAGTCACTTTACTCTGGTTTCAGAAAGAGATCTTGCATGGCTACTCTACCTCTTTACGGAACAGTTTCCAAATTGGGACGCTTACTGGAAAGATGTGGTGCTAGACAGCAATTACTTCAACCTGAATCCATACCCTGTCAGGGTTCCTGAAAAAGGAGCTGACGCAGAGGAAAAAAAGGAAGCCAAGTTGCAGTCCGCTTTTCGGTTCATGCAGAAAAATGGACTGGGTTCGTTCTGTTTTTCACTGTTCGTACACTCTGCAATGCTTCCACATCATGAGAAATCTTGTGAAAACCTAGCTTCTATTAAGCATATGATAAATTTCGACAACTGCTACAGCAAGAAGAGGTCTTGTTTCTAGATGCCTGAACACAAACGTCAAGTACAGAAATACTGACCAAAAATTTTGCCAGAAACGTTTCTGCAGCAACTACTTAAAATCTGCATTAATTAACACTAATGGTTCTGGTTGAGTAATAGCTCGAGATGCCTGCTCGGTAGGTAAAGTATATATTTTAGCAAACATCGTAGTATTTTATTCATTGCTTCGGAAAGATTCCTGCAGAGAGATATACTACTAAAATTAAAACGATGACTTTATTTTGTTCATTGCGAAAAATTTTAGGAAGACGTTTAAATCGGGTTTAAGCTTACTTTTTGCAGAATTGCCAAATATGTGCAGCCAATGTTCATGTGTCGCAACCCCATTAGGCATCTAGCATTGCAATAAATAAGCAAATCCAATGATGATGCTCAGGTGTGGAGTTTTATCGGCAGTCGCTATAGCAGCATCCTGCTATCGATCAAGCCATGTTACTGACATAAATGTTTTGAAAATCATTTCATCATGATTTTCACACATCAGGTTCTTTTCTACAGAAACTGTCGAGGAAACTGTGAACGAGCTAAGAGCGCTCAACTTACCCGTTCCAGATTCTTATAGTCATATAGTCGCAAAAGCTACTTTTAAGCGCCAGCAGAAGAAAGATCCCTCTACCAACGGTTCTCAAAAAGGTATCGTTTAGTGTTTAGCCAGCAGTGCATTGGTTAAAAATCTTCACAACTATCGGTGTACACACTCATTCATAACGCAAGAGATGCGTAACTATGAGCAATTTAGACAGAACAGACCCTTGTTTTCTTCATTCCGTTGGGTTGAAATAAATTGAGCATTATCTCTTTTCAATAATAATCAGTAGTTTAATAACTACCAGAGACAGCTTTAAATCTGTATTAATGCAGCAATGCATTGCGTTTTTGAAAAAATGTTGTAGGATTGTCATATTTGCATGATAAACACTCTCAATATGTGATGTCAAAATTATGGTAAAGTTAGTTTATAAAAATAGCGGCGATCAATATGGGAACATTTTTTCTCAAATTGAGAATGGTAGGGTGTTTCGTCTAAGAATTTGTTTTTCTGTCATTACGTGTTTTGTGCATTGAAGCTTGTAAGTTTGTTTATGTGTCGCATTTATTCTTTTTCAGTAACAAAGCATGAACCAGCAGACGATGGGAACATGACTGTTGCAGATGGAAGTAATGCAGGTAAACGATTACAAATTTCATGTCTTCAAGTAGAATCTTTCATCTGCAGCTTTGTTTCTCTTATGAAAAAATCGCGTTGCTTTCATCGAAAGTCTTGAGGGGGCCAAGCCAAATAAAAAGGGTCACTTAAAGTGCAACATTTCTTTACTGAAACTATAAAACAGGGTTGTTAGATGTTACCTCCAAATCAAGTCGTGTATTTCTGAATTGTTTTGTTTGATGTTGGACAAAAGCTGGGAAAAAAAACAATGTCCTATGTTTTACGAAGAAAAATCTTGTAGGTTTTAGGAAGAAAAATCTTGTAAGAGAGAAAATCGACGTGGATTACGTCACCAGTTTAGCATCGCTAAAACTTAGCTGTGGTTAAGATTTCAGAAAAAGATTTTCATATCGGTAATAGCACCCGTGGTGGTTTCCTTTCAAAGGAAGTAAGTTTATCTTCAACTTCAAATATATTCGTAGTGAATATCTACGTCAAGATGCTGTTTCCATCTTGCTTATAATCATGGGCGCAATTTTGTTGCAAAATGTGAGGGGGACAGCTTGGTGTGAAACCAATATAGTCATCGGGTCCATGCACAAGTGACGTTTTGTATATACAGATTCCCCATCTTATTTCTTAGATGTGTTTTGAGAGCAACACTAATCACGCTTTGTCCTTGGAGATGATTTACATATTAATATACTTAAATTTGTTGCTGGACACGGTACTGTAGTTCAGTTTGTTTCCATTAATATCGTATTTGGAGGTAAACAAGCACAACAATATAGCAGAACACATCGATTGGGTTTTATCAGAGCTGTCAGTTGGAGTGCACAAAATGCTGAATCGCATTGGCCGCCCGTGAATATCACTCTTACAGCAGAACACTTCAGTTTTCAACCATTTTATAAGTGTGGTTACAGCGCGATTTGATGTTTTGTTCAAGTCGCTTAACGTTACAAAGACAATAAATATTTTTCTTGCACATTTCCGTTTTTTTGAAAAAGCTACTGTTGCAATCTCTCCGATGGCGTTGCGTTGATTGTGCGATTCACCACGAACAGGATGTGCGTGAAGTATAACACCATTATAGATGTAGCGCGAGCAGGCAATAGTAAGAGAGATTGCGAGCATGATCTCTATTGTAAAAAGATTTGTAGTGTTGCGTTGGGAAAGCCCGAGCGGCATGTGCGCAAAGCTTCGCACCGTGGCAGCATCAACCAATTTTTTTAATGCAACTGGGCATCACTGCATGCAGCCCCACCCCTACCAAAATCTCAATTGATATCCTCTTACCAGCAGAAAAAACATTTGGCCTAAAGTTAGCGTAGCCTACTTCACAAAATGATTTCAATCTATTTTTATTGTTGGTGGTTGGAGGACGTATCCTTTCAATCTCCCCTTGTTGGCCCCCGTACACATACCCACACAGAGTTGTGAAAGGGCCTCGTTTTGAAGCCTGAACCCGGCCCTAGCCCGATATCACAAGCCCGAACCCGGCTCGAGCCCGATATTTATTTTTGAAGCCCAATTTAGGCCTGAAAGTCAAACTTACCGAGGGAGTTAGATATGCGCAACTGCCAACTGCCGAGTAACAAAAAACGTGAGCAGATGTAGTTGCAGGTACACGGTTTATCACACCGAAAATAGCAACCACCTTGACCAAAATATTGGCATAATCTGGCACAAACGCAGTATGTTAGTCAACGATAATACTGCGGAATATAATGTTTCACAAGAAAAAAAGGAACAATCACGATACTATCTACGATGGCGCTATAGGCATAAAAAAAACTTTCTAGGATAGCTCTATAGATGTGAAAATCCGGCTTGTAGACTTCTTAAAACAAGCCAAGAATAGCGTGAGTGATTAATCTTTTCGACGCAACGCCACCGCGTGCAATTTCCTCACCGCTGTCGCCTTCCCAAAAACAGTATGAGACTAATCCCAGCAGAGAAAAAGAATGCAGCTGTGTTTGCAAACAATTAGCTGAAGAAAAATCACTTCACTCACAGAAGTTACCGCAGTGAACACAACAAATCTACGTCAGGAAAGAAAAAAGTGGTTACTCTCAATGTTATAAAAAAGTTTTGCATGCGGGCCCGAAATTGGCCCGAAATATTTTGGCAAGCTTAACCCGGCCAGACTTACAACTCTGCACCATGTCAAAAGTTTCATTCTAAGAGTTCTACTTGCATAACGACACAAAATATATTTGAGATTAAATGAAAATGCACAACGGTGAATTGGCAAAAAAGTACCATGTTTTACCTTTAACACGAAAAGAATGTCCAGCAAAATTAGGTGTGATGTATCTGTAAAGCAAATGTTTCGCACTTGGATGAAAACATTGCTGCATTGTGGGTTTGGTTAAACTCAAGTAAGTCAGGTGACTTACGAACCAATGCATTCAGCACAAGAACTAAGTGCAAGAATCAGGGAAAAAATATTTTTTGGGTTTGTTGGTCGCCGTTGTTGCGACATTACAAGATGTGTGGATAAATGTATATTTTATCTTTATTTCCGAAGTCAAGTCCCTACGTTTGGAGCTATAGGTCAATATACAGCTAAGTAAATACTGTAGGCTACTTCTCGAATGTTTTGATTGAAATCTTGTTCACTAAAAGTTGAAAACAGTGTTATGCTAAATTCCCCATCCCAAAACTTAGTCTCCACAATAGTGCTGCTTTTTGTCTTCGGCAAAAGATTCGCATAGATTTGCCTGAAAATCTAACTTTCTGGCATTATATACACTAGCATCATCCAATTATACGCTGTCTGTTTCTGAATACGTGATAACCAATGTTACAGCAAAGCCAGTTACATTTTTGCACGGAACAAATCATGGCTCTACTGTGGTCTCTCACATGTGCAGCTGTAATACTCTTACTCTTACAAGAAAATAACCTTTCTAATTTTCCACACAGGGGAAAATGTCTGACAGAAGCAGTTAAACATCTTTCATGGTCTCTAGAAACTCGAAAAATGCTAAAAGTTATTTTATCGAAGCTAAAATTCATAAACTAACAGAAACAGTGATACCAAACTCTGTTTCAACATCAACTTGGCTATGTATGGCTCACCATTTAACATGAAAAGCTCTTCACACAAAACGTGACAAACACCACTTTTATTTTTGAAATCTCTCCAAATACAAAACCTAGAGAGAAAAAAGTGGGGGACATGGCATATTATGTCCCCCCCGTCTGAAAAAGTGGGGGGACACGTCCCCCGTGTCCCCCACCAAATTGCGCCCATGCTAATAATATGTACAAAAACATACATAACTTGAAGGAGCGATCTACAATTGCTTGCATCTGTATTCTGATTAAGAATTTGAACACAAAAACCATATCAAAAACTGTTCAATCAAGTTTTTGGATGATATTTTTACAGTTCATTCCTACTGCACGTCAACAGCACTATATCCTCAATAGAAAACTTCAACAAAAACATTGGATCGAAATTGTTCGTCTGTCGCATTAAAATAGTACCAAAACTTTGCCTATTTTTATTGAGCAATTAATTTCAAATTCCGTGGGGTAAGCATTTGTTCAGTACCTCACGTGCTTCTTAAACTCAGAACTCTTTTTTAGTTGTTTCACCAACTCCTCGTACTGATTCGAGTGATAAAAAGCCAAGAATTATGATTAGTTACGCTTGGAGAGAAAACAATGAGGACATTACACATATCCCGCGAAAGGTCAGTTTTCTTCCAGTATAACCGTGTCGTTAACGTATTCCTGTTTGTTTATGTTCGTTTACTCTTTGAAACCAGGTGGTCATTGGGTGCAGCAAACATTTTTCACATGAAATAACCCATGGGGTTTTTACTTTAAAACCTATTGTAACAAAATGCGATCAAACTGTAGTGCTGTTAAAAGGTTCTAGTGCAACTCATGTTGCAATTGTTCAAGATCTTCGTTTCGACCAAGCATATTTATGAATCTTGTAGAGAAAACGATATTTTCATTACGTTAAGATTTTTTGCATAGGTTTTGATCACGTTGTTTGCATGGAGAGCTTGAGGTTACACCTGAACTGCTTTGTGTATTGAAAAGTGCTGCAAATGAAATTGTGAAGAAATATTTTGATTCTACAGCGTGAGCCGTGCAGGCTTTCAATCAAAATTTTGAGAGATCCCCAAGGATTTCCTCTCGTGCCATCCACTAGTTAGAACTTTGGGCAAAATCTTCAGTCTTTATTGCCCTCACTAGCATCTCCTATGCCAAGACGCCAGTGATTTAATGATAAACAAAAAAGTACCGGAACGCTAGAAAAGTGTTATCTCTGTAAATTTCAAGGGTGAAAGTTTAATTTCCAGTTGGAACTCGTCTAACATTTCATCCAACACCGTCAAAGCAAGAAAACATTCGACATTTGAAAAAGCACCATTGGTAGATTGAACATACCGCACGTAAATCTTTAAGAAACGGAAACCATTTCGCGACAATAAAGTCACAATATTTCAAGACTTCAAGGCAATAACAATCTTTCAAGCTAAGTAGTAACATCAATTTACTGAAAAGCCCACATCCATACACATGACCTTAACTTAAACAAACAAATTTACATAATATGAAATCACTTAAGACACAATGTATTATCATCTTGCCTACTGTAAACCAGCAAGACTACTTCCACATTTTCCTAGAAAAAGCCTATTTTGCAACCGTAGAAATAGGAATGTTATTTGCAGGAAAGGGTATGCGCAGACAAACAGTCAAAAGCCTCAAACCGACAAGTAAAAGCCATCCTGGCAAACGAAATGTAACCCGCAGAGGATCATTTGTGACATCACAAACTTCACCATATATCCAATGGACGGTGCGAAGATCGCATGAAGTTGTGCACCAGAGATCCACCCACGTATGCTCGATCTATGTAACTTATGAAAAAATAATTACCGTAACACCGTTCCGGTGCCGCTACACCACTGCAAGACCCGCAGTACAGTGTTAGTCACTTCAGCAAATATTTAAAGAGACTTAACAAAATATTTGTATCTAGAAAACTACTGTTGTTATTACTCGATAGCATGCCACCCTTCACTGTAAGCTGCATGCAGTGGTGTTTGTAATAAGCCGCCTTTGGATATAATTTAATGTTAGTATATTTGTTTGTGAGCAGACACGAAGTCCATAGTATAAGCACACACACTCTGCATAACGCAGGCCAGGTCGATAAAAACAGACAAAACAGAACGTTTTACAAGACGTTGGAGCCGGCGTAATCGCAGAGTTACAGACACTCTTTGCAACTGCGTTGAAGGCAGAACCCAGGGTTGCAGACACATTCTTAACACGCAACGCTTGTTACAACACCACTGCAGAGTAGGGCGTCAATCCCTAAACTGATCGAGTCTAGGTAAAATGCGAATGCGTTGTGACATGACGCACCATCAATCAAACACGCACTGCAGTGTTCCAGCACTCATTCACAAAGTAAAATGCGATTGTAGTGTTCAAAGAATAGGGACGAATATAAACAATGTGACTGCATCGAAGCACGCAACCATATGTTGCTAGACTTTCTGCATCTTTCGAGAAACCAGTAGGCCTACTTGTATTTTCGTATTAATGTTTCAAATGCAGGAATATTACATTGAACCTTATGGCTACTGACACTCGATCTCCAGGGCAGGTTGTATAGAGCTCTGCATCCAAAATTGCAGGCCTAACGCAATCTCTGAATGAATGCCTTCCTGAAGTTACACAATAATTGTGATGCATACTTGGGCGTACAAAAGGAACGAAAAGTACATTTTTACTGCATTTGAACATCGGGAAAACGAGACTCGCAGCTTTTTATCCAATCCAATGCCCAGATATTTGTATTGGTTCACAGATTTTACGTTTTGGCCACCTAGTGTCAGTAATGGGGTGACTGTGCTTTTTGCACTCTTAGCCTTAAACGTCATACACACAGTTTTGTTGCAGTTTAAAATAATCCCCTGCGATTCTGCCTTAGCCTGACACACATCTAGTATTCTTTGCAGCCAACGTACACTTCGACAAAACACACAAATATCATCAGCAAACATCAAGTGATTTAATAAGACCACCAATATAACACCCTGCGTTAATGTTGTTTAGTCCATTGGATAAATCATCTAAATAAACAGCTAGCAAGTATGGACTAAGTACTCCCCTTGTCTTACCACATTAGATACATGAAGCGGTTCAGACAAATGCTTTCCCCATTTAATTTGCATCATTTGTTCCTTGTACCAATGTTTTATTAGACGCACAAAAACATTGGCACATTTCATTGAATTATATAGAGCACAGTGAGCTTCTGCAAAAAACTCTACGACAATACCACAAACAGCAGACGAAATGAAACTGTTCGTACAATTGTTTTCCCCACCCACCATCGTCACTGTCATAATCATCATCGATATTATCACGGTTACCGGTACTTTCCATTGCAATGATCAAATAAAACTGACGACTCCGCTGATTAATCTTCAGGACAGAAGCAGCCGCATTCACTCCTAATATTTTGCTGAGACATCTGCTGACTCAGTTTGCGAGACAGGCAGACAACTTGAGTAAGCAAAATATCTGTCAGCGTAATACATGCAAAAGATTTGAGAGAAGGCGAAAGGGAATTTGGCAGATAAAGCGTCAGATGAAACATCGATTAACAGTAGTTACAAAAATGTAAGCCGCACAAATGGTTAAATAAACTTTATGGCTTACAATTATAGTGGACACATAAGTGCTTTAATGTTTTGTGCACTCTTACTGCGTAATTCCCAGTAATATTCAATTCATGGTACAACTCGATGTACTTGTTTGCGAACAGTGTGACCGTCGACACGATAGCCTGCAAACCTACAGTACATAAACGCAATCGGTCGCTGTTTCCTGTGCCGTATTCGAATGCTCAACGCTTTTGTTCGTCATAATTCTAGTTCTGATTCTGCATGGAACCGTGTACTGCGCGCCTGTCTGGTGCCGCAGTGCTCATACCCGCCTCATCGACCCCGCAATCAATGACGCCTTGTGAATTGTGACTGGATGCCTGCGTCCTACACTAGTGGACAACCTTGCAAACCTCGCAGGCATTCAACCTGCTGAGCTTCGTCGCAATGGAGCCACACTGTCTCTGGCACGCCGTGCCATGGAG
>Ga0210059_1001881_pt1 | contig 32206 bp, 13 predicted proteins | sample Ectturendosymbi2_FD_188042 | JGI IMG/M metagenome (GOLD analysis project Ga0210059, IMG submission 188042) | Ecteinascidia turbinata endosymbiont from Florida, USA - Sample 2 (SPAdes) (version 2) | ecosystem: Host-associated > Tunicates > Ascidians > Unclassified | place: Key West, Florida... | reverse complement strand
TGGGACAGAACAGGAGCTTGGGGGAGGTTAAGTAATCTGAGAATTATGAGTGCCTTCCCTGACTTAACTGCTGAAAGCGAACCCATGTATTAGCAATAGTTAGGTCTAAAGCACAAGGTTTGCAAGGTCTCAGATGAGACCCAAAAACAATGTGTACACGACAATAAAATCCACAGCGGAAGGAAGAATGGTAAATCACACCACCCAAACGCGACGTTTAAGTCAATCATGCTTGGAGAGGCAACAACATTGAGACGACTAAACCAAAGAAAACGCACAAGCCCAAACCGACAAAACGCGGGGAAATTCCGTTTCGCCCGTCTGAACAGGTTGTGCAGGCCTGGCGAAAGGTTAGTTCCAAGCCACGGTAAGGTGTGATTTCCTCTTCCGCACATTTGCTCTACGTGCAAAGTTGTTCTGCTGCCTACTCTCCCTACAGCCTACTGGCTATTTTCCTGTACTGCCTAATTATCTCTACTACGTACTTTCCTGTACCCTAATCATAACGTCAATCCTATCCCGCTGAAGCAATATTTCCCCTACTTTGGTCTCCTCTACACCTGTAATTTTCCTGCATTGCTTATTATTCCTCCAATGAAGTTTCTTGTAATGCAGCGTTCAACGCATTTTCCATTCACAGTGCAGTTGATAAGTGTGAAAAAAACAAATGTCTTTGAACAACGGAGTACAACTGCGTTGAAGTTTATGTTTTTGCACTCAAGAAAATTTAAGTAAGAGCAAAGATTTTTCTGGTAGAGGAAAGTTTCTGGTAGGAAGAATCTATTTTAAGGTAGTGGAAAACTCCAGGTAGACAAAAATTTTATTTGCAAGGATTGATGTTAGGATTTGCGTTAGGATTAGGCAGTAGAACAGGCCTGGGGAACCTATTTACTATCACTGGCCGCATGAATTGTCTATTATCGCTGGCGGGCCGCAAAATCAATTAATTTTATCCTAAATTCTACCATTATATAACAATGAGGAAGAGTGTCTTCTCTTGAAGTACTATCTAAGTAAATGCTTATCACAGAGCTTCGTTTTGACACGATTTGTACTCTATATTGGGTGACGAAAATTCTGGTGCGGGCCATAACAAATGTTCACGTGGGCCGCAGATTCCCCACCCTGCAGTAGAGAAAAGAAGGTAGCCGAGTAGAGGAAAGTAGACAGAGGAAAGTGCAGTAGATGAAAGTAGCCAGTAGTGAAAAAGAAAGTTTTTTAGTTCCAAGGTGTTTCGTGCGGCGATCTTTCCCATTGAGGAGATCTCCAAGATTTACGGCAATCTTGACAAAACCTGTCTATGGGCATGTTTGCAAACGTTTACGCTAATAGTTTTTAGGATAAAATCGAAACATGCAGTGATGCGTGCACGCCCGTAGCCACGGGGGCATTCGGGGGCAGTGCCACCCAAAACCGTTTTGTGTCCCCCCAAATTTTGACCAAGGTAAAGTTAGCCGGACTTTTTCTTTGGATGCGAGAAACGCAAATTTTTTTAAAATTCAAAACAGCACATAAGAAAGACTTTTCAGATCAGAAAAACGCACGGGCAGAATAAAGTAATACAACTGCTGGTCAATCCAAACCATAGTTTGGAAAACATGCATCAAAATCTACTAAAAAAGCTATTCCAAAAGTGTTCAACAACAAAGAGAACCATATGTTTCATCAAATATTAACCAACTTTTCGGGAACCATACAACAATGAGTTTTATATCATTTTCTTTGTCTATCGCAGTAGATTTGTTTGCTGCAAAAAGCACGGGTTACACTTGTATATGAACAACATATGAAACCGAAACTTCGACTTACTTGTAGACAGTAAATGCAAAAATTTTGCGTTGAAATCGCGTTGCACACTGCTCCATTCAACTTAAAATTTAACAACTTTCCGGGTAACATGTGGCGATAAATTTCATATCATTTTCTTTGGTCTATTATAGTAGATCTGTTTTCGTTAAAGATCGCGGGTTACACTTTTATGTGAACGACATACGAGACCGAAACGTGAATCTACCTATAGGCAGTAAATGCAAGAATTTTGCATTGAAATCCCGCTGCACAATTCCTCGATTTAATTTAAACTTTAACAACTTTCCAGGAAACGTATAGCGATGAGTTTTATATCATTTTCTTGAGAAAAGATTTCATTACTTCGACAGCATGCGCCATGTATGCAAACAGTCCAAACTACGGCTCATGCAATATAACCAATCAGGGGCGGAGCTAGGGGGGTGCCAGGGGGAACTGCCCCCCAAAAATTTTCCTGGCCCCCCCAATGGCCCCCCCAAATGAAAATGTCTGGCTCCGCCCCTGTAACCAATACAGGGTGTTCCAAAAATTTTGTTAACAATATGCAATCCATTAACTTGAACTGTTTTCAAATTATAGAACAACTCAACTCAACAACTCAAGAATTTGTGTTTACTGCGTTCAACTTTTCAGGTATAGAAATGGCTTTCACTTTAACAGAAAAGGTGTTGTTTTGTGTGTTAAACCTGGTACTCGGAAAAAGATTGCCAGTACCAAGAGACACAAATGATTTGTAAGATTACCAGCATCAAGAGTTTTGCAAGGTTGCCAAATACTGCCAAACTGAAATTGATCACAAAACATGGCGAATCATTCTCTTGGGTTTTGCTATTGTGATGCAAACACACAATAATTGTTATTATACTCCCGTAGAAACTAGACAATCACCATTTTCAGTGTATTAGAAGAGTGTAGTCACCTCTAGCATGCATCAATAGTTATTGAATTTGAAAAGCATTCAAACGTTGCTGACTAAAAATTTTATAGAATATTCTCAGATTTAAGTATGACTACATAGCAGTGATGTGGAAGCGGAAGCGCGAAAATCCTACTGCTTTCGCTTCCACATAGGTTATTTGACTTGAAGAGCAACTTGGCGAAAAATTTTTGTCTACTTCCCGATGTGGATTAAATGGTGATGCTGCACTATAAGTCTGAATGAACGTGCGATATCAGTAGCACGAGAGAACGAGAAAAAGCATAAAGGAAAGTCGGCACCTACGAGCAACTTTTTATGATATCGAACGTAGCTACAACACGGTGCAATATTTTTTGCTCAAATTTTTCCAGTAAGTGTCTTAGGGTTGTGGCATGCTTTGTGGGAATTTACGGAGCAAAATACCTGCAACCTTAAAAGTCACATGGATTATTTCATTCGTCATCCAAGTGGATCAGGGGTCCCCATGCGTCGGGACCTATGAACCGGCTTGAGGGACAAGTGAACCATGCTTAGAACTGTACGAAACTGCTGGTCCATTGCTGCACGGTTTATGTGCACCATTCCTTAAATTAAAAATCGAACTAACGAAACTTCAAGCAGCTAACTGAAACACATTAATGGGTTTATTACCACTGGCTATTACCAATTTATGGAAAGTAGATCTTCGGTTTAAACATTTGAAGGTGAATCAAAACGAAATGTTTTTTCAAAGATCAATCCTGAAAATTGAACAATACTACAACAAGGCATGTTTTCATACATCTGAAGAAAATAAATCATCGATGTATATATCTAGTAAATCTTAACAGCAAACTTTTTAATGCCAAACCTCTTTTGGTTGAACTTGATGTGACAAGAGGGAGATGGGGGTTCGCATGAATATCTTTTATGTTCGGCTCAACAAAACTACATTCAACACTGCTGAGATGCTTTTTAACAAACCTTTCCTCTAAATAGCTATATTCATACTTATTTTCAGCACTCGCCCAATATATAAAAAACTTTTATTTTTGCAACTGATTGCCAAAGCACACAGTTCTTTTTTTGGTTCTACTGAACAGGACCGTAACTATGGGGTACACAAGTCCCCTTGAAAAATGTTTTGCCTTCCGTGGAAAAAAGTGTTGAACATAGTGTAAAACTATTGTACATCTAATTGGTCCCCCTCAGAAAAATCTTCGGCTCATCCTGGTGTCCCAAGCTGGTTACAGGCCTGCTATTGCAGCATCGCTGTCTTCATGAGATTATTTACGCACTTCTGTCCTGCTACTATTATAAGTTCAAGGGCCCTAGGTCTGGTGCTGACGAGGCTTCAAAACAGTATCGCAGTCAGAATGAGGTCGAAAAAGCCATGGGCCCGAGAAACAAACTTGCTAAGATTACTGGCGGTTTTCTATAAATTTTCAACTGTTGCAAACTAAAAGATGGAACATTTGGACCCAAGATGCCGTCAGTGACTGACGATGTTATTGACTGTCCAAACAAAATTACTGGCTGTGGTACTGCTTCAGAATGTTTACTTATAACTATAACTTTTCCATGAACACAAATATTTTTACTAGTTTTTGCTTTAATAGGGTGGGTCGGTGATAAAAAAATAGGGTGGGTCGGTGATAATAGGGTGGGTCGGTGAAAAAAGACTTGTGCTTCTTCCTGGTTCGTATTTTTATGATACCCTGACTATTGGCATACGTTTGTATTTCTTGAAGAGTTATATTATAGTTGGAGGATGCTACATTTTCAGAATATGCGCAAACAATTTCTTCAGCATCCCGATCAAATTCCTTTTCTGCAAATGTTTAGGATGGTCCGCCATGAAACGTGACGGACAAACGTCGTCTGAAAAAACTGTATATGTTAATCAAACGGGAATATTTTCGTTTTTTCAAAACCAGCCAAAATGTTGGATGGAATAGGCTAAATCTACGGAAAGAGTTGAAGCAGGCAAGTCGCATGTTGGATCTGGGGTTGGAAACCACCCTCTTGAAATTTACGCAGCTTTATCCGCGGCATTTATGCCAATAGCTTAAGCCCTTTCACAAAAAATACAGCGAAATAGATAATAGATTTTCAAAGTATAGCAATCATGCTTTTTCTCAAGCGTCTGTATATCTAATAAGTTAGGCGGGACAATCGAGCCACTGTTCATTGAACGCCACATGTTGCGGCTCATGGGTCACTTCTACGCCATTTTGAATCAAAATCACGTCCTCACTTAAACCCGGCCAGTCGATGCTTTTTTTCTCCTGCTAAAATGCATATTATGTTGCACTAAGTTAACCAAATAAAAGGTGTCGGAAACAATTTAGAAACAACAGCGTTAAAACCAAAATTTTAAGACCCAATAATTTTACTTCAACCACCAGAAAAGTTATAACCAGTGACAAAAACCGAAAGACTGTACTTGCTTTCATCCTGTTAACATGTTAAAAATAAGTAAGCATGAGGAATATCTAGTGTTGATAAGTGGTGCTAAACCTGTGCAGTTTTCAAAAAATCTGGGTGGTTCAAGGGTTCCGCTATGATCAAAGGAGCCGACCTTCCTTTAACTCCTTTAACAATTGTGTACAGATAAAGGCAAAATATCTCCAGCAGTGCATTTGTCTAATGAAGCAAAATAGATACTGCCTATAAGTATTCCAACTCAAGATTCCAGAAAGCAAAAGTAGCATTGGAAAGTAATTGAAGATACTTATGCAGCGCTCTTGGCTCACAACATCATAGTAAATGACACTTAAATAATTTCACGGTAATCACTATTAGCAGCATTGCAATGAGAAACTCAATTAAGCTCAGCAATAGCACATAAGATATCAAACCAGAAACATTAAAAGGTGTACAATGTAAGCGAATCATTAGTAGCATACCAGGTTTCAGTAGGCTACACATACGAATAATGATTAACTGTGCTAAATGTTACTAGTTATAGGTATTACTGTACATATAACAACAATTATAAGTCAAGAAAAGATACTGGATCAATGAAAGACACCAATTCTGTAACCTTGATTACATGATACATACAAGAGAGCAGACTTGTATCACTGGTCATAGTCAAGGCTCAAGATTTAAACAGACATGATGTACAATCCCGACGGATGTGAGAAACTCCACTGAACCAAACTTAACAGATTAAATACAGCGATCGGTAGTCCCGAAACTGAACGGAAAGTTACAGATAAGTTCAAAACCAAGTTATCAAATCCAAATCCGGTTAAGCAGATATTAAAAAATCCAAATCCGTCAAAATACTAAAATGCGGCCGGATTTAAATCCAAATCCGTTTTCATCTCTGCCACAGTGTCTAAAAAAGCTTATAAGGAACCAACTAATCTACAACAATTAACAAAAACTGCTCAACTAAAACGCCAAGGCTACATAGACAAATGTAGACTAGCCTCCAGAATCTCGCATAACTTCTGGAAAACACTTTCTGTCTCTGCATGGACTGAATATTGATCTGCCACATTCATTACATCTAGTGGAAAAATTATTTACAGATAATTTCCAAGCCTCTTGCATCTCAAACGAGCACTTTGTTTCCCATATCTACACTGATGCTTTCAAGTAAAGTAGCATCCAACTCTTTGCCCTAAAGTTAGGTATTGAACTACTCATCGTATGCCTCCAGCAAAATTTTACCCTTTCGACGTGCTTCTAGTATTGAAGCATTTAAGCCAAATAAGTGTGACGAAACGTTTTGTTTGTCTTACTACTTGCTTTAAGAATGTGCTCTTTCCTTTGCTTATCTCTACATGATTAATAGTCTCGCCTGAATCTTTCCAGTGCGCATGAAAAATCGCTACTATGTGCTTCCTTCTTGAAACCGACTCTTTCAGAGGGGTTTACTGATTTTTGGCGCAAGATTGATAGGGTGTTAATCAACATGTGATATGTTGCGGCAAAAGAAGGCAAAAATTTTATGAATAAATCGTAATGTTGCATGGACGGCCTATTGTCTAAAGCGCTGCTTGTAACAAATTGAAGACACAGTCAGGCATGGAATTCGTAGAGGGCATTGTTGCTCATAAATGTTATGGTGCCAGTTATACAAAAATGAAATGGGCATTTTAACGTTTTTACGCGACGATAGCAGAAGTTTAGGGAAGTTGTATACGGACTTCAACGCTAATGGATATAGATTTGAACGGATGTCTCGCCAGTTTAGCAAAGGAACCTGAAGTCTGACTGCTTCATTCAAGAGAATTGATAAATGAATACTGCAGTCTACGGTGATAAAAGTTATACAAACAAGCTACGCTCTTGCTGAAGAAATTATTCTTGCAAGAGGGCATATCAGTTGGATTTCCTTTTGTTCGAAATACTTTGTTGTTTTTGCGTCTCACCATTTTCGATCGGTTTCGGAGAATATGGAGGCAGTTCCCGTTTGGTGAAAGTGTGGATTATGAAATATTTGATTCATCTTAATTTATTTGGATGCGTTATATTTGTAGACGTTTTCTTATGGCACTTATGGATATTTTGGGAACCAGTTGTGAGGTTAAAAGTCATCCACAACAAACCAAGGCTGCTTGTGTCCATGACTTCGCCTTTTATTACTTAGCAAGGATCGCCTAAATGATTTCAAGTCAGTTACGTACAAACAAAATAAGTGGACTTGTGAATTTTGTTCGGTAGGTGAGTTAGCATCGTAAATGGTGAACACCAGAATGATGTCAGAGTGGTTGCGGTGAATCATTAGAAAATTCAGGGTGCCAAGTCGAAGGCCATCTTAATTATGCCTGCATTTGTTGATATTCAAAATCTGGTTACCGCACCGTCTACGTGGCCTGGCCTAGGTCTACATATTTTCTTCACTATTATGTCAACATATCTGTGATTACATCCATGGGCGCAATTTTGTTGTAAAATGTTGGGGGACAGCTTGGTATGAAACCAATATAGTCATTGGATCGATGCAGAAGAGAAGTTTTATAAATTCAAATTCCCAATCATGTTTTTTAGAGTTGTTATGAAAGCAGAACCGTCACCAGGAAGTCGTCAATAGGGGGGCTTTACGTTTGTGTGAGGAGGCTTGACATTCAAATTTGACAAAAACTCCACTAATTTATAGTGTTTCACATTTCAATTTGGGGGGGCTTGGAGCTTTGTTTGGGGGGAAAAGCCCACCAAAGCCCCCCGTGGCGACGGGACTGTATGAAAGCAACACTAATCTTACAGATGATTTACAAATTAATATGCTTGTTTTTGTCTTCTCGCAGAATATACGAAAGCAGGCAATTCATATTCATGTGCCGTAACTTATAAGTAACTGATGGGTAACGATAACTTTAAGACAAACTTCAAGTAAACGTCAAAGACGCAGTGAACTCGCTGTACTCACTATGTTGGCCGTCCGTCAAACTATTTAATCTTATTGACTCTAGTATGCAGTTAATAAGCGCGGCGCTCACACCAATGATTGACATGCTTAAAGGTACAAGACCACCAACAATACCTAAATTTGTTACTGGACACGGCACTATAGTTCAGCAATATGATCAGCATTCCAGACTTCGACAAACGTACAGCGTAATCACATATAATGGTATCTACTGTTACAGTAAAAGTCACGAACTTTTCCAATAAGTAATGTCAACATTTAAGATTAGCCGACAACTTCCAGGTTTTACGTAAATTTCAGTAGATGAAATTAATGTCAAAAGTTTCTTTGTAAGAGTTATACTTCCATAAGGACACGAAAATATATTTGAGATTAAACAGAAATCAAAATGCACAACGGTGGATTGGCAAAAAAGTACCAAGTCTCCCCTGCATTAACACCAAAAGAATGTCCAGCAAAGCTATTTGTTACGTACCTGCAATGCAAATGTTTTGCACTTGGATGAAAACATTGCTGCATTGTGGGTTTGGTTAAACTCAAGTAAATCAGATGACTTACGAACCAGTGTATTCAGCACAGTCACAAAATCCCGAAGTGTAAGAGCCATGGAATAAATATCTTTTGGATTTGTTGGTCACCAATGTCACGATATTACAAGAAATTAGGCTAAATGTATACGCTATCACTAATTCCTAGGCAAGTCCCCAAGTTTTGAGCTATAGGTCAATAGATAGCTAAGTCAATACGTTTCCAACATTTTGATTTAAATCCTGTTTACTAATGGTTGAAGAGAGACTTTTGCAAAACCGCCCATCCTAAAACTAAGTCTCCACAATATTACTGCTTTTGTCTTCGGCAAAAACTTCGCAGACATTTGCATGAAAATGTAACTTCATTATAAACTTGCATCTTTAAATTTTACGCTGTCTGTTTCTGAGTACGTGACAACCAGCGTTACAGCAGAGCCAGTTATATTTCTGCACGAAACAAATCAAAATCATGGCTGTAATGTGGTCTTTCACACGTACAGCTGTAGAAGTGTTTCAAGACAGTAATCTTTCATGCGGTATGCAAGACAGGGTAAAATGTCGGACAGAAGCAGTTTAACAACCTTTCGCGATCTTTAGAAACTTGCAAAATACTAAAAATCATCTTATCGAAGCTAAAATTTATAAAAATACCAGATTCAGTGATACCCAACCAAATTCTGTTTTAACATTAACTCGGCTATGTGTAACATCTAACATGAAAAGCTCTTCAAACAAAATGTGAAACACGTCACTTTTATTTTTGAAACCTCTTCAAATACAAAACCTAAAGATAAAAACGTGGGAGACAGAGCATATTATTTCCCCACCGTCTAAAAAAGTGGAGGGGCACGTCCCCCGTGTCGCCCACCTAATCGCGCCCATGATTACACCCAGCCAACGCCTCTTGGTGGCAGTGAACAGTTAATGTTTGACTTGGTTGAGTAATTGATATGAAATGAATCAGGCCTCAGAACTAACATTCTTGTTTTTCTTAAAACACCTTTTCACTGTGTGCATCACACTCTGTGAGAGTTCAGCTGACTGTTTTTTTAACTCTGGCAGGCAAGATTATGTTTTTTTGCTGCCAGCTATTAACTTTGCTTTCTTTGCAAAACTGACTGTTGCAGTGATCTAGCAATAGGTATGTTGAAGAGTGGAGCATGGTTGTTAACATGTCGGCTGGATTTTTCAATACACATAAGTGTCAAAGACCTAGCGGCTTAGTTCGGTTATTTCAATTCAGATTTCTTGGCTTATAAAGCGTTAAATCTCCATAATCACACGGGATGGGACAATGCTTTCTGATTTTCGCGCTTGGCTGGGTACAGCTTGCCAGAGGAAAGGCCAAGTTTACTGAAGCATCAATACTTTTTATTGACAGTTACAGCTGTTTTTGTAGAACGGATGAAGAATACAATCCATTCAGACGTGATCGTTACCTTGAAATATTGCTCGCAAAATGTTCCGAAGCTCCTAAGAAAGTGAAGTCGCTTCCTGCGCTGTACCATTCACGACTGACGGAGCATTTAAAAAAGTCACGACCAAACACGGTTCTAGAAGAGTGAACACAGCTTGAGGAAAAAAATTTGGCGCATGATATAAAGTAAGCATATTTTTGTACAAAAATCTGTCTTTGTTCAACACTTCAGTGAACCCCCTTTCACGCTCACTTGGGACCGTTGCGTTCACAATAATTCTAAGAGGATTTCGGCGCAGGCCAGCCACGAATTGATCACTTGTCGCTGAGGCTTTGAAAGGTATACGCGGTTCTGTCGAAGAGCCTCACCACATGTGTTATCAGCAACAGACAGCTAAGGGTTTGTATGGTACGCAGACGATCAGGTAGGATTTCACAACACGACTGCGTATACAGATGTAGAATTGCTAAGTTTACCGCAATTTGGCAAAAACTGCGTGCAGTCAGGTGCCTGGGTTGATCTAGGGTGGCGGTCACACTATATTTTTGCGTGATAATGGAAACGCCATCGGAAAGTAATTTGCTGTCTGCAATGCAACGCGCCAGTAACACCAAATCTAAGAAGCGCCGTTTTCTTCAAGACCAACTTCCTGTTCGTTATCAACGGCAGGTTTCGACGAATGTTTGCATTTGAAGGAGAGTCAGTCAGTACAACTCCAGTGTCAACAAGTTAAGCAGGGAGACGCACAAAAGAAAATTCGTAGATGCAAAGTTTCGTGTAGATTAGTCAGATCAGTACAAAAATGTTTTGAAGCTTGTTGCTTTACATGTCAAGAACAGTTTTGAGTATACTGGGAACACTACAGGAAATTGTTAAGAAAATTGATATCGAACTATTTCGCATTTGAAATTGACTGTATTTTGCTACTGAAACGAGATATTTTGTAATAATTTTCAAACAATTTTTTGTTCTGTTGTAAATGCAATTTTTTTTCATCCTCTTGGCAAAATGCAAACCTTATTTTTTAAGAGGGTGCGCGGGTTGAACGCGGTTTAAAGCATGGGTTGGTAGATACATCATCAGAGTGTGTAAATTTCAGAATGTGGTACCACATGCAAATTAGGCCAAAATTCGGCCAAATTTTTACTCAAAAAATGCCAAAAGATTAAACAAAATTTTGCGGCCAAACAACTTGTGAAAACCGCCAAATTTTCACAATTTGGTCTCAAAAAAGCAAGTTCCCAGCCTTGGTGGGTGCATGTTAAATGTTTGCGGGTGCGGGGCGTCCTTGAAGTCTGCGTGAGCGGGTAATATTTCTGAAATTCCTGCAGGTGCGGGGCGGTTTTAAATTTTGCGGGCGGGGAGCGGACAAAAATTTTCAAGTCGCGCAGGACTCTGGTCTTGCACGTTGCGTTCATGTCATAGCGCTCTTTTGTTTCTCATGAGTTTGCTGGCATGCAACAACCTTACGAACTTTTCCTGATACTGTCCGAAAATTTAAGGTTTGTTCGTGTTTTTTTGGGAAATTTGCTAAATTTACAAGCTTGGTCTGTAAAAACTAAACGACATCAAAAGTTCAAAATATTTGATATATGTGCCACCAACCTACCAACACGCGGCATCTATTACACATACGAAAATGTTGTGCATTTTCCCCTGGAGGTGTGAGGCGATGCGAACGTTGTTTTACTCACCTTTACACGCAGTAGTCAGGAAGATCCTCTTCCTATCGTTAAGCAAGTCATGCTGGTAATATGCTGTTGAAGATGGGTGCACTGTTGTTAAAAACAAAAACGGACGTTGCCGTAAACAGGAAGTTAAAAGCTGGACGATTCTCAGGAAGGTGTATTTTGATGCCCCAGTTGCCTCGTCATGTTTCTGTGGGGGTGTTTTTGTTGCTTTCGAAAAAACTCGCAACGCCTAGCTCTCTCTCTGAAATCTGATTGTCAGTTGTGTATGAGGAAAGCATGTGTTATTAGCTGTAACGCTTACAATCAAAGCTTTTACGCCTACAGATGCAATGCAAGGTGTATTAATAGCTAAAACAAAAACAGAAAAATACACCATCGATTTAGGCCTATAGTTTTACCAGTTGCATTATGGGGCTATTGTCATAAAATATGAAGTAATTGCTTGTGTCCCTATTCTTGAAACTAAAATTTTTAGTTCTATCCAGCTTTTTGTGTGTTGATGTCACAAAGTATTGTAGTTACTGAGCCTTTGCATCTATAAGGTGTAGGATTGGCATAAAACAGGGCAAAATCCATTGTACTTATCTTTTGAATTATGTTTCTGACTGGTCTTTTGTGCCTGGGATGCCTCTGGTCTGTACTAGGTCAGCCTGACCTGAACGGCATGTCATTTTTGGAAGATGACGATTATAACTGGAAACGTCGAAACAACGAAGGAATTTGTCGTCATGTGGATGGACATTACACGTGCGGATGCCTTTTCCACGAGAAACCTGCAATTGTAAGGAAAACGAATTATTCATTAAACAAATAAAACTTTCGCACTTATTTTGCATTGAGATACAGTATGTGCTTTTGCGAATCTCGTTTAGACATAGTAGTAGTGTATTCTGCAAATCTTTGGTGAAGTGCTATTCTCCGGAATCCATTGAAAAATGTCTTTGTGGTACTAACATATAATTTAGGAAGCTTTTGTGGCAAGCACATCATCTAGGTGTGATAAACAAAGGCGCCATGAAAATTAAGTTTGTGTGTGTCACATGCTAATAGATAAGTCCAGCAACTATTTCTTGTGTTTTGAGTATAACTTGCAAAGCGTCTGCGACCAGCAGAGAAGTGCGATGAAATCTAACGATAATGCTCTGAAAGGGCTTGGAACTGTGACCCGTTGTGTTTATCTCCAGCAACAACCTGAGTAAAATAATCTTATATTCCTTCAGACTTACAGCACCTGGGATGAAGAAAATGAAGTGCGTGTTTTCCAGCACAAGTGTGAACAGATAAAACTTCCCTTTCATGAAGATACGTGTCGCGTTTTCCTCGGAAATCCAAAGGTACAATGCCAGTGAACTATGACATCCAATGTAAAGTTTGTTGATTGTGTAACCTCTGGAAAACTGTTTTATCTAAAAATCTGCTGTGATCTTTGACGTATAGCAAGTTAATGAGTTGGCATCCTGTAACAAGGGGAAAATTCCCAAACATTTTTTAAAACAGCTCACGTAACATATTGTTTGAAAAACAGCGAGCAAAATGTTATTGAAATAAACGATTGGTTTTATATTTGACAAAAGCACTAAATTATTTTGTTACAGGTTGTAAGTAGTCAAGTTTTATTTTGATCTACACTATATAAGAGAAAACACTTCCAGATGTGTCGTCCGTTGTGATTTAGTGATGACTTTTGTTGATTAAGACATTCGTCCCGCTACTGCTCCGTGCTAGATGATGGGCTGTGTTTTTCCAAGGTCATTACATGTATTTACTTGTCCAGGCAAAGACTTTTTCCCATTTTAATGAAGTTGTCATGAACACGAAAAAATCATATTCTTTCACGAAAGTGTGAGCAATGGTTTCTGGCACGAAGTGCAGGTGCAAGTGGTTGAAGCAGTGGGTCTCAAAAGTTCTCGAAATGTCTTGCGGGAAGTTCAACCCAACGCAGTTTGTGACGCAGCATGAGGACGTTAAATTTCTAAATTGTCAAAGTTGTTAGAAAACATTTACTTTTGAAAAGGTTGAAAATTTATTTGCAGAAAACGTTGTAACGTTCAGTAATCCTTTTGGTTTCTTTGAATACGATATAACAAATCAGCTTTCAGCCAACAAAACCAAACCAACTTTTTCTGGTGACATTTGAAATGAAATTGACAAAAAGTAAATTGTTCAGTAGATACCATGACATTGGTTGTGATTTTATTGAACTAATATTTCATATAGTGCGCACCCTTAGACTTAAAGGGTTTGAATTGAAGACTATAAAACAATTGGCACGCAGCGTCACATAGCCTACTGCTGTGACATCAAGAAGCAATAAAGTTCACGCAGCGAGATCACATTATGAGTATGACCACTTATTGCCATACGCTCATATACTGTAGGTGCTATTCTTAGCGGCTTTACGTTTGTAATACCTCACATTACTGTTTCGCGTGACGTAGCGCCTGACCGTCACATATACAAGTGGGGATTTGAAAAATCAAGTCAGCTGATGATCTAAAACTTTGACAGTATACAAACCCTTCGTTTAGCAGATGTCTTCTTGTTTCTCAGTCTTCAATAGTAGCTTTCCTGTGGCTATTCTGAGATTTCTTTCGGCAATCATCTTTAAACCGCACGATAGTAATTTATGAAACTGTCGAGGGGCGCCCGACGAGACAACCTGTTTGACAAGTTTTTTTCGATGTCCCAGCGCTTCAACTTTAATTTGCATGAAATTGTTTAATGTTTGCGCCAATAAACTCTCTCTCTCTCTCTCTCTCTTAGCTATTTTGTTGTGAATAACTCAAGTCATAAAAATTGAATTTCGAGTGGAAACAAATCCGCCAAAATCACTTTCGGATTACACAAACAGGTGTATTTAGTAGATCCGAGAAAAAAGCTCCACGTTGCTGAAAAAAGCTACACACTAATAACAGGAACTACTGCCGAACATCTGTGTATTCCAGAGCTTGCCTCAAATATTGGACAAACAAGCGTTTTTCTTAAAAATAAAACGCGCTCTATAATTAATTTTTCTGCGCTAGAGGTGGTGGAAACGATTAGTGCTTGTGTGTTTTGCCATAGCCTATTCGAGCGGTGTGCTGGTTTTGTCAAGTGGAAAAATCAGCTAAACCTGTATGTAGAAATAATGACCGCTATTAATCAACAGCAATAAGGCCTGGACGGAAATCTTTCCTTCACACCCGGTTTACAGAGTTGCTGTAACCAGTCTGCCTCCTCGTGCATCAGCAGCTGAGGCAGAAACTGCAATTCTGGTTACATAGGGGTTCGTGGATTGAAGCGCGGTGAAACCTGCCTGTATGTGCTGATTCTATTTAAGGTGGTTTGAAAACGCATATAGCCTACCAGCTTTTGCATTCTGTATGAGATACACCCGGCCGTTCATAACTTTCGTTATTGCTTTGTCCACTTCTAACGACACAACCTCAAATGATTTTGTCAATGGCTGTGAAACACTCCTTTTTCCTACTCCTGCTTTGCGAAACTATAACTTTTCAAAACATGCAGTATTTTTGATTAAACTGAAGCTATACTTATTTTCTTTGGCTGAAATTTTGTTAAAAATGAGATAGTTTCTGATGTGTTAACAAGTTTTTCTTTTTTGTGGTACAGTACACATTTTTCTTCTTAAATTGTAAGTCCCTTCCGAATAACCTTCACTAAAGCATATCGCAAGCACAAGCTACCAAACTTTTTGGACTTGTTTTTGTACTGTAAGTATTTGATATAAAAAGAAGTACAAAATAAAATGAATAATATTGAAGAAATATTGTTTTGTCTCGTTTTGTGTATTACACAAGCAACAACCGTACTTGAAGATGACGTAGAATGTTGAAAAATAGTCCGTATATAGTTGTAGACTTCATTCATATTGCCAGTTGGAAAATTCTTTTCCATTTTCATTGCGTACATTATTTCGCAGTTCAAGTCTCAAAAACCTAACAAGTTTAAAGACGTAATTTTGGTTTTTACACTTTTGGACAATTCATAGCCGATTATGTTGTTACTGAGAACGTTTGTAATATCAGGAAATTTGTTGATAGAAACCACGTCTAAACTTTTTCAAAACGTTGTTTTGGCTTTGCTGTTAATTTTTTGAATTTTTCTTTGTGATTTTTAAGTGAGTTTGAACTCCGCAGGAAAGGTCTTTTGAATCCATGTCGTCGGGTTAATAAAATTTGCAAAAATCTCACAAGATTCGGCAATGGCTCGAACACGTGCATTTTTCTAATACTCCTATGCGTTTCTACTCCTTGTTGTTTGCGTTTAAGAAGTTTTGCGACAAATAGTTTCGCTGCCAGCAAGTCCCGTAAATACCTTAAGGAACACAAGGGCGAAATCACGTTTGCTGCCTTTGTGTAATGTCATAAAGCAAATGTTTGCAAGGTCGGTAATCCCTTCGAAAATTTTATTCTCACACAAAATAATGCAGAATAGAATATCGGGAAATTTCCATCAGCAGTTCTGGTGTCATCTGTTCTTGTATTTAAACAATGCATTGCTTTCTCGTATTAGGAGCTTTGTTGACAATAAGGTTTAAAGACCGATCAAGGAAACATGCTCACATTTGCAAATTCATTGCAGTGATACGGTTTTTATGGCAGTGTTGGCTTCAGGATCCGAGGAAACTTTAAAAATATCACCATCCAACAGTCACAGATGCTCTTTTTAAGTAAAGGCCCCTTTCTTGTGTGTATTTACACACCGATGCACAACATATTGCAACATTGTAGCCTATCTACCGCTAGCTTTTCACTTTTCCGCCCTTAAAGCGTTAAATCGGGGTCAACTTTTGGTTTGGTGTGAACATAGAAGAAATCGTGTTTACTTTTGCAGACCTGCAAAAGTAAATAAGTTGCGTGCACTGACACATGCAGCAAACTTGCTGATGCGAGTCACGCGTGGCACACATATACAAATCTTGGCACATCCATACCAACTAACTCTCAATTACAGGTTAAAACTTGACAACCAAACATTTTTTGAATTTTAGCTTATGGTCTAAGAATTTTCCATCCAGAAGAAAGTTCATGCAAATGGAAGCTTTCCCGCATAAAGACATTCAATTTGTTTTGACAGAATTTTCGGCTGAATTTTAACTTTCATATTAAAAAATAACATCGGCCCATTACACCTCAGCCTAGCGACATAATTTGCAGTTTGACTTCGAAATGGTGATCGAAGCAAATCTAAATGCAAAAAGTCCAACTTCTACCATCGACAGCTTATCCGATTTTATACTTAATGGAAATAAAGTACGAGAATTGAGACATCCAACCGTGAAAAATAAAAAGTTTTCATATGAGCAAGCAAAGAAAGTCAATTAAGCTCTAGGTTATTTGAAAGCAGGTCGTCCTTTTATCACATGTCTTGACAAAAAATCTTACAAAAGGTAGTTTTCTAAAAAAAAACTGTGTTTAGGGTTTTGATGAATGGGAATTCCACTGTCCGAACCAAGGATTTTTACAGACTTGGGGAGCTTTTGCCCCGGAGGAAGGGAGTTACCACATACGACTATGGTATAGTGCGATGTTGTAGTATTGCTTAATAATGAAGTTTTTATCATAACAATTCTAGTAATACACACATTAATGGTCTTTGTGCAAATCTCCAACTTTACTTAGCATTGTTAGCTCATGCGAAGCTTTCCTTTGTCCATGAGGACGTTAAAAACATTTTGCCGCTTCATCAGTGGCAAATTGTCGTTCCTTCAGATTAACTACAATCGTCGCATACAGATATTTAGCACCCTACCAGCACTGCTGCACATGCAGTGGTTGATTGCAGCACCCAACAGCAACAAAGGCTTAAATGGGAAATTTGTAGTGTGTTCAGTCATTGTTTAACGTCAACCTTAATCGACAAACTGATCTTTGTTTAAAATAAAATAGTAATTGTTTAAATTCGAGTTTCTAGTTGTAGGTTTTCTGATGGATTTTACATTTAATTTATTTACTTTTTTATACAATAATTTTAAGCAACCATATCTGATAAAACAAAACCATTTGTAAATCCTTTTGAACCACGAGAATGGACGGTTGAGTAGATTACACCCTTGTTTATTTCAAATTCACCTATACCGCTTCTACTCTCACAGTATAGAAAAATAAGGTAGTCGAAACTTTCCGGCACTCTGATTATAAAACAAAAAACGCCATTAACAAAGGTTAGATCTAAAACAGTAAGATTTTCTTGGATATTTGCCGTAGGTTTTGCAGCCTTTTAAACGTAGCAGCGTGGTTGAACAGCCGGTAGTAAATGCTAAGGTGCCTAAAACAGTCTCATATTTCAGTAACTAATAATCACCACAAATGAAATTGCTTTGATCATGTCTTATTTTTGTTCTTTTTGTTTACGAATGTGGTTTCGCTACAGAATCGAATTGCAACTAGAGACCCTGCTGTCAACAGTTCTTTTCTTTCAGGACGCAACAGAATCGGGTTGCAACTGAACACTATTGTGTTGACAACGCCTTCTCAAAATCATAGAATAAGCCTTGTGTTCTTGTCAGGTCACGCAATCGACCGAACAGCCCTGAATTGCTAGATAAACACGTGAGCCAGTTTTGAAAAGGAATCAATAGCAATCGTACAGTCAAAAGGGCTCCCTGCAGATCGCCCAAGTCAAAGTCCAAGTTTGTTCAAAAATATTATGTGTGTTGTAGCAAGAGCGCAACCACAGTGACTTGAAACCAATGAAACAAACAAATTATAAAAACTCTTTTGATCTAAGCCTTAAGAAATTTAATTTCCAAACGTTTGGAGAGTGTCAATTTCTTTGATATTAAAATCCAATGCTTTTCCGGCAATTTCCTGTTTCAAAAATTCATGAGAAGCGGTTGGTTTAATATTGGATTAAATACTAGCTTGGTGAACTCTTCTTTGAATGCAATCACACTACGTTGTGCTGCACATTTTGTAACCTCTTGCAGGTATCGATGCTGTAACGTTAAATGTCCCAAGTGGAACTGTCAGTGGTCACCGATTACAGAAACCCGCAAGCCTTTCACATGTCCAGGCAAAGACCTCTACGTTCAAGGAGTACGAGCTAAATACGTTAAAGAAGACAAGTATGCTTGTTTTTTGCTACTGAGTTTTATTCATAGCTTGCCATAAACCATAAGATTTCAAGAAAACGTTGGGCAGATACCGTTAGTGTGCAGCTAATTTGCAGATATGCCGATTTTATTCATTCAGGACTTTATCTTTAAAAGGGTGAACTTTACAGGCTGCATGTTTGCAGTAAGGTCAGAAGTAGCGAAACCAATGAATTTTAACAGCGCAATAGCTGTTCAAGTAACAAGAATCAACGCTATTTGCAGTAGGACAGACTTGCTGTTTTGACCAAAACAAAAACTGCTCACGCAACCCCAACTCTTGGCTTAGCCATCCAAATTCAAGGTTGCTTGTTGTCGGTGCAGAATGGAGAAACTTTTTAGATGTTTTATATGTTCTTAGCATGCTTATCGATCGACTTCTGCTCATGAAGTATATATTTTGTCTTACTTATATTTCAGAGACAGCTCGTGGTCGCTTTTGCTGTGCGCCTGCGATACAAGCGCACCAAGAGACGAACTGTAATTTGTCCACGATATATATTTTCCTTCAAAATCTCCATACAATGTCTTGAAGCATTTCTTCTTGAACTCAGTTGGACTTGTGCAGCACATTTCTCCGTATGCAGGATCTTGTATGTGCTACTTTGATCCTTTTATAAGCAAGGTGTTAAACCTCTTATACTGTAGTTGCATTAAAAAACACCAACAGCACATAAAACATAAAAGAGCTGCTTCCCTAGTAACCATAATATAACCAGTTGTTTTTTCCTTCATTATCTCGAAGTATGCCAGTGTCATTGTTTTTGTCTTTGAAGTTGAAACTCTGCCAAATATCTGCGACCAGCGAGTTAGAAGAATAGATAAAAGCAAACAAGTAAACAGAAATTGCTCTGCGCTGAGATGTTGCTCTTTAATTTATTTGACTGCTGTATGGGGCTGTCTTCTTTCCTGTAGTTCCCCGTAACTTCTTTCATTGGCATTTCTTCACTGTTTGTTGCGAAATAAGTTTGACTTTTTGAATGGATTGATATAATATACACATATATATGTTTAAATATATATTTGAATATGCTATATTTATATAGATATTCAAATTTATATTTGAATATGTGTTGCACATCTACGTGTCGTTTTGTTGAATTCATCTACATATTCATTATAGGGGGTGGCCAATCCTGTTACACATCAGAAGAGCACGCCGCGACAAAACTCAGGCTTTTGGGGCGGAAACGGACAAAAAACGTTATAAACTTGTATTTGCACAGGCACGATTAAGATTTTATAGAATAAAAAACGAATGCCACGTAATGGTCGTGTGAGTTTAGCAATGGGCTGTAAACTGTTTAAAATTTGACAGATAAGGTGCCAAACGTGTTTGAAATTACTCCTTTCGTCCTTTATTCACTCCTACGTTTCCAAACGCTGAAGTAATTGATTCCTGTGCTCGAAGCCGTGACGTTAACTGAAAGTTTGGTCTGTTGAGTGAGGCGTTGCCAGGCAATGACACGATTGTTATGGTACGAAGGCTTGAACAAAACGACTGTGTGCCCAAAAGAGCAACCTGCTTCAGTGAGGCCCAAAATACGGTTGCCTTACTTTTTAAAAGCTCGTGTGCTTTACTTCCAAACCGATTTATCAATATCAATTTGAGGTGGCAGTTACAAAACTTTCAAATGAACCGTTTGCAAGAAAGTAATTATTAAGGAATCGCAGACATGATCCTCCCATTGCAAATTAAGGCCGCTTTGGAAGATGAACGAACGGTCACTCTCTGAAAAACAGATTTGAATGCATTGACGGTCATGATAAAATCTAACTCCGCCAACGTATGTCAATAAGCTCAAAGATTCGCACACAAAAGGCAGAAGAGCCGCGATTTGACCACCCCCGACATACGGTAAGAGTAACACAATAAGAAGCAACATACCAGAAGGTTGTCAATGCTCTAGTAAGGGAGTACATCTCTGAGGAAGACCCTAAAATTACTGCACCAGGTGACATGAACCTGTTCACGTCAGTGGACGGCATTACATCATGTGCTGTTAAGATAAGCAGTTGGATGCGATATCCAAAGCTTTGGTCACCGTGATAATCAGAGTTCCTCTGTTCTGATAGGAATCGGACGTTGGTCCACCCAAAGGTAATTTTTTTGACAATCTATTCCACGTGACTAACATATAGTAAAGAAGATAAGTCCAGCCATCAAGACGGTGTGCGTAATTACACGATAAGCGAAAACACAAATTGTTGTTGCTCATACGCTTCACCAAACGTTTTATGGATATGAGAGCATGATTCATGCTTACAGGGTTGTTTTCAGCAGAGGGAAGTTAAGCCGAGAGTTCCATTAAACTAGGTTGTAGTTTTGCTTGAAAAGTTTCACAAGAGCGCTGCTCGCCAAATCGGTTGTGTTTGTCATAAAATCGTGGTGGTTGTGGGCTGTGACCTATAGCCCGCAAACCACAATTTGACGGAAATGCTGTCATCGTTGAAAACCCTTATCAATGCGCTTCTCAATCGGCCATTATCTGGATTCAACGTGAGGATATATTGTATATTTTTTGAAAATATACAAGGTATGAGAATGGTGAGTATTCAAGTGCACTCGTTTGTTATTCACTTCAGTAAGATTTTTTTACTATAGTTGAATTATTTGTAAGGTTTTACAATTTGTTCAACCTTTTTTAACTTTCAGATAGCCTTAATTTGGACGTGAAGCAATATTAACTTGGCGTTATACCGCATGCTAAACGTATTGCGCAATAACCACTTTCAACAAAAGCCTTTCAACCTTAAGGTTTCCTTTATCCTTGTCTAAAGACTGTCAACCGGTCAATAGACAATGGCCACGCGTTTTAAGGTTAGGAGGGTACAATTTTTGAGACCATTTGTTACAAGAAGATAGGGTTAGAAGATAATCTTACTCACGTCACAAAACTGTTTGCAGTAATGCTTCAGATTTTTTTAAATAACGAAAATGACATGGAGCTTCCCCAGCTCAACAAGAACAGGTGAGAATTTCACTAATGCTTAAAAACGCCAAGAATTACTCACTACGCCGAGATAATTTTTGAAGTTGAAGATACTGATACCTTTTCATAGTGCAGCTAAACATTAAATCTGAATGCATTTGTATGTATGAGCAAGATTAGATTCAACCACTCCTGTTACATGTGGAAGCAATTGTCTCACCATAATCAATCTAACCTTAGATCGATGTTGTTTGCAACCTTTACTTGAATGCTAATCTTTCAAAATATCTACGATAGTTTCACTCTTGCCCGGCTCCTGCCCATGTAGATTGCTCAGCAGCATATGTTGCAATGTCGTTTGCCTCAATAATTTGGTGATTCAATTCTTGGGTAGGACCTACAGAATCCAAGGTTTAGCTGAAGAATTGGAGCCACTGCATTTGATCTTGTAAAAAAAATTTCTCTAGGCCTTGCCACGCGCAGCTACTCAAAACTTTGGCTTTACTGTTTTCTTGATTGGTGTTAATTGAGAAGTTCCGCGCATTTTGCTGGAAAAAGATATAACTAGTTTATTTCAAGAACCTTCAGACTGATTTCAGGAGGGTTTCAGTTAGTATTCGATAATATCTTGATGGAAAAATGAGCCCTTCACTCACGTATTTTCCGGAGTATATTAGCAGTTTGTTAAGCCACTGTTATTCAGAAGTTATCACGCAATTCTTCCACATGTTTATGTCTTCCCATGTGGGTGTGAATGCATTGTAAAGATCTATTTGTAAACGTCCTCAAATGTTTTCCTGGACGTTTTGCTTTCCATTCATTCATCTTCAAACTTCATCTTCAGACGTTTTGCTTTCCATTCATTCATCTTCAAACTGGGAATCCGAAAGGGGGTGCAGGGGGGGGCTTGGCCTCCTCCCTATATTATTGAAATTTGATGATTTCCTATTGGAATTTTAGCAAAGTTCTCTTAGTTTCGAGTGGGTAAAATGAAATTTCATCACTGCTGCCTTCCTCTGGAAAAATATTTTTGGCTATCCTTGGAAAAATCTACTGTTGCCATCCCCCCTGGAAAAAATCCTTCCGACGCCCATGAACTCCAACGAACAACGCTTTACAAGCCCTTCTTTTGACTGACGTCAGCAAAATCAGGCAATAGATAAAAATAATTTTTGTACACAAGATTTGTTTTACTTTTGAATTTACTCATTGTTTTTGAAAATATTTTAATGAAATTCCACTCGCAGACAACGATAAGTCAATTTGTTGTCGAAGATGGTCAACCGAGAACTGTAAAGGTAGGAAACTTAGGCACTAAACACCGCATTTTCCAACCGAAACGCTCTTACGCGCACTCCGCATTTTTTTCTGAAATATTTAAAACTCAGTAAGCAGCGTCACCCAATTCGTCTCCCTATTCCCACTCCTTGATTTGTCAAACAGATGATTTTCTACCGTCAGTTGACATTCTCACAAAGGGACGATGTAGTCACGCTGAACAAAACTTAGTTCAGTTTGACCAGTTTTTTAGGAAACACGTGATTTTTTGGCAAAGCTGCTCTACACGGATGTCAACGGATAACGCTTCCAGCTTGTTTGAAATTTACATCGTATTCTTCGTGATGTCAACGTATGCTAAGGCTATCCATGCTTCGAAGCAATTGAACGGGTGACACGCATCAGACTTAGGGAATGCAGCCACTTTGCAAAACCACTACTGACACTTTGTCTGTGTAAGTCAATGAAACCAGAGCAGCAGCGCAAACAAGCTCCCCAAGTCACACAGAATGGACAGTTATTGATATTACCCTTGTGAGGAGATAAACGAGAACATGTGCTGGAGTCGTAGCGATACACAGACCAGGATCGGTAGACTTTCATGCAAGAGAGCTCTTACTTTTTGGATGATTGCTTAAACGTTTCAATTCGATTCCTAGCGCGACGAGCAACCGTCACAGTGTAACATTTCACTCTGTCGCCTGACCTTCACCAGAAAAATCCAGCTTTGGTCATCTTGTTTGGTGACAGGTTGGAAAGAAGATGTGGCCAGTTGAACCAAAAGTTTCCAACTGAGCATCGATATTGCTTAGGTGGGGGTGACTCGGGTCCTGGCAGAGTAAAAACTTCTCGCTCGATTGCAGCAGCACGTAAAAACAATTTCATTCATGTTTGTTGTTGATCAAAACTAGTAATGACCGCTGAACGATTTAGACAGACTCTTTTAAACAAGGTTGGTGTTTCATGACGCAATACTTTTTCGATCCTTCAAGAAGCAAAGTTTCTGGTCAAACACATCAAACCTTCCTCGACGAGGCAAACTTAACGTTTACTTGGATTCAACACGACGTGAAAATCCGACCTGCCCGGGAATTATTCCTCGACAAACTGTTTGTGAGGTATCGGGGCGGTTGCACAAACTTGAAAACAATATTGCATGGACGAAAAAATGCTCATAAACTTACAAAAATAATTTCCCAAAATATTGAAAAAATTGTCAAAAAAGTATTTCATAAATGAAAAACTAAAAAATGAGAAAAATATGGAAACCAAAAAATATTTCACAAACGAAAATTTTGCATAAACTCAAAAAAATATTTTCCAAAAAACATATGGGTCGAAGTCTGGTGTCCAGAAGTGGGAACCCCATCTGATCTACCTAAACCTCACATCGAAAACCCCAACTATTACTACTTCACGAAGCACAACACTGTGAATACTTGATTACATTAATTGTAAAAGTTTTCAGGAGTGGATTTTATATTTGAAGGGAACCAAAGCATTTTCTGTGAAGGTAATCGACAGCTATCTACTGCGTGGCTGCTTGGCAAATGACTTTGCAAGACCATTAATTCCTTTGTGTACATTGCATTATTTAATAAAAATAATGAAAATACACCGTTTCTCCATTACTTTTTATAATTTCGGAGTCTTGGTGATGGTCATGGCAGGCGGAAAATTTCCGATTTGCTAACTGGCGAAAACGACCATATCTGCCAAAACGACTTCAGCTTCACATAAGCAGTAAATTTGTGGTGTAAATAGCTTTCCCGTGTAATTCTAGTCAGCTTTGCAGAGAGTGGAGGGAAGCTTAGTTATATTAAAACGCTTTGTAAGGACAATTTTTGCTCGCATAACTTTGAACATTGGTAGTTCACGGATCATTGAAGAGTACCTCAAACTGCGACATTCTTACACACCGGTTCATCTCATAGTGAATTACGCAACGCATAGGCTTCTGGAAACACAGAGGTTTCACATTACAGGAGGGATCCGTCAAAGTGAAAAATTGCAGTGCCTCCGTATGGAGGTATTTCCAAAAATTGCAGAATACCTCCGTATGGAGGTGTATGGAGTTGGTATCATATTTGTTGACATTTGTAGTAAATTTGAAGAAGTTGCATAGATAGAAGACCATAAAAACTGTCTATTGAAATAAATCCTTTCTCAGCACAGAATCAGACACTAAGATCTTACAGAGTATATATTTCGCCTACAAAGTAGGCATCATCAGCTCTTATTCAGATAGAAAACTGGTATTTAAATGCACTATCATAAAAACTGGTATTTAAATGCACTACTAAGGTGAGATTTTCCAACTCTGTAATACCGTGCACAGAGAGAAACAAAGCGGTTAACACCAGTTTGTGACAATTACGTGTCTTTTCAATGAACTCTTTAATTAATAAACTTTCTAATTGTACCACGCATAGCAGATAGCAGAAACTGAACTGGAAGATTGGGTTCTGGGGCCAAGGAGTCTAACGATGGCATCAATTTTACTATTACCTCTTCGAAAAGAAATGACAAAACCCAAGCTATCGGCATTTGTGTTCAGCCGCTTGTTATTAACTTTAACTGTGCGTAAACAGACCAATATCGTGAAATTCACCAAGCCATTTCTCAGAATTTTTATGTTGCATGGTTTTAGTGAAACATGTGCGAAGCATCCCGCACATTTTCTTTCGAAAAAACAGGGAAAGTAAGAACTTTTCAAAAAATATTCGTAATTGGAAGAAGATTAAGGAGCGTGCTAAAGCTGCTCCATCTTCTCATATGGATATAACACCGTGTCCTTGTTTTCACTGATTCTAATAAAATAATATTATCTAAATTGCAATTGTTTGCTTACAGGCAGTGTTCCCTTTAAGGTGCGCAACTGCGCAATTGCGCAGTACCACCCGACAATTTGCGCAGTGCTATCTCATTCTTGCACACTTCCAACATTCTAAATTCAATACGGTATATATATATTGCATAGCTCTTTTAACGTTGGGAACGCTTCACTGTCTGTGTGTCTGCATGGTTGCGCAGTTGCATGCGCTTCGTGCGCAACAAAACAAACATTTGCTCAGTGTAGAATTTTCTTGGAGGGAACACTGCTTACAGTCATATTTTTTCTTGCTAATTTTTAAGAAAAATATTAGCACCCACCGAAACGTATAACTTAAAAAATAAGGAAGAGCAAAATATAATACAGAAGAGAAAAACTTAAACTCATTAAAAGTATTTATATTTTCGCATCATGGCAAAGGCATACGTACAAAAAAGTTTAGGTATATTGCAAAAGTTGCTCCACCTGTTTGTAAAAATCAGTCCAAGACTAATTTCACGTAATTCGATTGATTTCGTTATCGCACAAATGGCTTTCTGGAGGATTGTTTGCAATATAAGTTTGAATCGTAAGCTGAGTTCAGTACAATGATACACCCATGTTTACTTATTTGTTACTGAAAGCATGTATTTCTGCGGCCGACAGCGTGACAGAAATGCTTAGTGTACAGCTGTAGACGCATTTGGCCAGGGAACAAAGCAACTGAAGTAAATTGATGATATTAAAACGATTTAAGATCGAAAATAACCGCCATTTCCTTAATATCTATGCACATGATAATGGTATGTTGTTATGTAACAGTGGCAGGGGCTCATCTCCGGTACCCTTCCTACCAGATTTTTTCATTAACGGCAGTCACCACCGATACCTCAACGTTGCATACATCGTTCAGAACCTACATTCAACAACGGAAAAGAACACCGCACGTTTAAACAGTCATTACATCGCAGTCTTTTTAAAAAACTCCGAAACGCTTCGAAAATCGTTGGCAAAACAAGTTTACCTGGTAGACTAAAGGTCAAGGCTGTTCAAGAAGCTTTTATAGACACAACGTCTTTCCCGTTCGGTTACGTGCTGTTGGATTTCAAGCAGTGCACAACCGACAAGCTTTATCTACATACAAAAGTTTTTACAGACCATACGACAGTGGTGAACATACCTTGTTGAGGGAGAGGCGTGGCAGCTGAATCGTCACGCATCGACATTCAAACTTCTTTCCAGGTGGAATAACCTGGCATTCCGGACAAAAAAAACAATTGGTCAAGACACCTAATCGCAGTGACATGTTGACTGCATGTCTGGACAGGTAAAGACAAATGAAAATCTTGAAAACTTATCCATGACAGTTAGCAAGTGTTTGTTTTGGGACCATGTTTGAAGCGGGCCCTTGAAATCAATATTTAATCTTTCAAAGGGTTGCGTTGCCTTCATAAGCTTTGCTTCCTGGGGAACATAGAGCCGAGGATTCACCCAGCACACGTACGGCAGGCAGTGCAAACTTTCTTGACGTCATCCGTTTAGTAGGGCAAGTTCTTTGCTCGAACAAAGTGAAGCAGTCGAGTAACGCCAGGATGACACAACATCGTGCACTGCCACAGGGTTTGCATCGGACACATTTGCACAATATGCTCGAGTAAAGGCGTCAGGCCCATTATTTTTTCCAGGGCGTTACTTGATGTAGTAGCTGTACGAAGCTAGTTCAAGTCGCCAACACTGAAATTTGTTGTTGTTAATCTTTGTACGTTTACGATTGTCGAACATAAAGGCCACCGACCGCTGATCCGTAATCAACGTGAAGTGCTGCCGAGCAAGAAAGTGCTTCGATTACAGCAGTCGCTTCTTTTTCTATTGCAGAGTAATGGAGCTCACTGCCATGCAGTGAACGCGACATGAAGGCCACAGATTTGTCGGAATACCCGGGCACCCACTTGGCACAACATGCAAACAGCCCGAGAACCCCTCAAGCGCTTTCATATTTCCAAGAGGGGTTGCTCGTGCAGTGGGCGCATTCTATCACAGTCAGGTCTAATAGCTCCTTTCCCCACGCAAAACCCAAGGATTGATCGTTGGAACAGACGAGACTCTTTTGCCCTCGTTTTAAGGTCATATTTCGGCGGTTAGTAGCGTCGAGAAAACTTAACATTTCGGTCGTGTACTTCTTGAGTTTGCCCTGCCACGGTAATATTATCTGAGTACGGGAAAGTTCCGACAATCACTCGTCTACAACCATTCTACCCATTTCTCGCTGAAAAAGCGGAACGCCATTTGTGACGCCAAACGGAACCCGCGTAAATTCCCACAATTTTCTGTCGGCCTCAAACGCTGTAAACCTCCTGACTCCGCGATAGGTATTTGTTGGTAAGCAGTAAGCTCTGCGGAGATGGAAGGTGAAAAAGACATTACAGCTTGCAAGAGTGTTAACCAAGTTGCCAATTCGTGGGAAAGGATAAGAGTCTAGCACAGTATACAAGTTAATTGTTTGCGAGTAGTTGACGCACATTCGTTTCTTTTTATTTTCATCGTCTTTAGCAATGACTGCTTAAGCACGACAAGGATACACACAATAGAACTATATAATCCCTTGCTTAGAAAGACAAGAATTTTCGCACTTAATAAATTTTCTATAGTCAAACCAAGAAAGTATCCTCGCAGAAGCAGCAGAAAGCGCGCATGTCTCTAAATTACTTTTAACAAGGTCGGCTTCAGGTCCACCATACGTATTTAAACACCGCACGCCCGTGACTGGCCTGAAAATCTTATCGTAGTAGAACATCTCTACACAAATGCTTAAGTACACCCAACCGTACACCGGCATACTTGCCAGATTTCACAGTTATATCAACAATGCACTGCCCATACATTGTCCTTGAGGTTTGACGCAGCCATTTATACTTCAGACACAGTGGGTTCAACACATAATCTCAATGCTTTAGCAGTTCTCTGATTTATGTAGCTACTGAAATTACAGTGTCAGTCAGAGCACAAAGATCACGTCGCGCAACACAAACATTTGCCATAGCACTGATGCTACCTGAAATAAGACACTCAGATGCCACCTGAAATGCGCACAGACTAGCTGGAAGGTGAATTTTTAGCTAAATTATGCTCCACGCCACTTTGCTTAGACCTGCATACTTTTACGAAATGACTCTTCTTACAAATATAACAAGCTTTTCTTTCGCGGTATAGGTGTAGAAGCAAACAAATTTTTGTGGGTTCAGAGGATTTTTGCCCGAATTTTCCAAACTTTCCCGAAAAGTTTTTGTGCGACTTTTGCCTATAATTTTTTTCTCCCACAAAGATCATGGAGACCTCTTTTTAATGTGATCTCCAAAAAAAGGTCTTCTGCAAACGCTTGGGGCCATATTTGCCAGGATTTTTAGGGATTTTGCTTAGACTTTCAGGGATATTGCCCAGATTTTCAACAAATCAAAACTTTTGGGAATGCGCTCGCACACCCGCTTTCTACACTACTGCTTCTCAGGACCTTGCGGCCATGGTATGAAAAACCACTGGAACCTCTAGACAAGCCGTCTTGCCTTTGGCTGTGAGAATTCGATACCTTATCTCCTGATGTAGTTGAAGCTAAAACTTTCCCAAAGTCACAGGCTCTGAATTTTTCTGGGCCACGACGGGCTTGTTCGAGCGCCCTTGTTAAATCGAGTTCCCGATTTTCTAAGTCCTCCGTGGATTTCGCGGGTAAGCAACCCGTTAATAAAAGCATCGCGAATCCTCGCTCAAAGCAGCGCATGCTTAGCAAAACCGTCATATATACTGTATGTAACCACCAACAAACCTGTCACATGGTTAGGAGCACGTGTCGAACAGACAGACATGGCGCTTCGTCGAAATCTGTGGCCCGTCTTATCCACAAGACTGTGAAGTCAATGTATACTAAGCAGTTTGACACGAAACAGTGCGACACTGTTTTCAAAAGCTCTTGGCATTGCGCAAACATTTTCATGCCTGAGTAGTCACCTTGCGTTAGGAACCTTACCCACAAGTCAAACATTAGTCGTCATTCCAACCCTGTTCCAATTAATACCTCTTTCAAATCATACATATGCACAAAGATTGTTTTTGTGGAACCAATTCGCGAATGTGAAGTAAAATCAGATATCTGTTTCTCAGTTTCTCTGCCATGAAATGCGCAAAAACAATGAAGACCATCGCGCATCAGTCGTTGCGCGCGTCATCAAGGACCGCGTTTGCGCTTTGTAGACGGGCCTCAAAAACAAAATTCCTACTTGGATAGGCAGAAGGGTCCACTCGAAAACTTCACGAGTGCTTCTACTCTCGAAGGAACCCATTAATGACCAGGCTAAGCAGTGTTTCTTAATCTGGTGTAGATTTAACCCTGGGGTAAAGTTCATTTTCCAAAGGTGTAAATTTACTGAAGCATAAGTTTCCGAAAATGTAAATTCTTATAAATCATTCTAAACCAGGGTTCCTTAAACGGGGCCCTCGGCCCCCCTGGGGGCACGGAGAGGTTCTCTGGGCCACGAGCAGAGACCTTCACTAAGTAAATTTGCCGTGATTTTGCATAACCCAAGTGTCACGATATATTAAGTATTCGCCAGTTAAATTTAGAAGAGAGCCATGGCTCATGAAAGTTTGAGAACCACTGTTCTAAACTGTAAGAGTTCAACAAATTTCACATTTTAAAGAAATGAGCACCATTAGGTGTATTGGGGATAAATATGGTAATCGTGTTTGATAAAAGGGTAAGATATGTAAAAGGTTAAGAACCACTGGGCTAGAGGGTTTCTCAACCGGGGCCCTTGGCCCCTTTGGAGGCCATGGAGCGGTTCTCCGGGGTCATGATCAGAGGCCTTTACGAAATAAATCTGCCGTTATATTGCAAAACCCAGGTGTAACAATATTAATTATTCCCCAGCGGAAGGGGAAGGGGGCCACAAACCGTGAATGGTTGAGAACCACTGAGCTAGAGAGTCAATCAAGGCCTCATGAGAAGCGGATTTCCGTTTAGTTCCTTTTTTAAAGCTGATAATTTAACACTTGGGATTTTTTCACTGGTCCCAATGAGAGATTCGGGACAACCTCGTAACATCACGCTACCCCAAAATTTTCAACAGCTAATTTTCCCATTTTTTTTTTAATCGAACGTGCACGAAAATGGGTATTTTTTATGCTTTGATTAGCTCTCTACCGCAATCAGCGAGAGAGGTACGGCCGAAACTGTCCGAACCCCACCGACTGCCGCGGACCTTAAAGAGAAGAAACTATTGATGCTCTGCAAAATGTCACGAATTCCGGGTATTGTGTACTTGAGTTTGGAGCGTATACCTACTGCACTGAGTGCTGTCTAACAACTTCAACCTCAACATGCACACAGCATAGCCTTCGTCCTGTTCCTAGTCGATCCATTCATCAACACAGCTTGCCAGATGCGGGCTAACAAGTATCCCCACCGCAGCCTGGGCAAATTTTGCTGGCTCAGCACCGTGTAGTAGAGTTTCCACCCACCGTCCAACTCAGAGCCACGACGCTTAGTCGATAAGATCATCCCATACCGTTTGGCTTCCTCAACCAGTTCGTGCTCTCTTCCCGTGTGCGAAGTGAAGTTCCAGTTTCCAGTCATTAGCTTATGCCGAGACACGATCGCCGTTAAAGTGTGACTTTTACGCGACTAACACTTTCTTACAACACAGAGAGTGGCACAAGTACACCTGGTGCAGAGATTAAGACGGTCACTCAAAGATTTCTGCATAGTTTCAGCTGACTTGTTTCGTTCAGTGTTGAACGTTCGTGTCAAACGGGGTTCAGAACTGTCCACCGATCACAACGGTGGTCTGAAACTTACGTCTTGAAATACCGACAGAGTCTCCAGTACGCAAGCGTGCAGGCCTAGGAGGCCCTACCGAATACAGTGGGAGGTGCTGGCCAAGGGCGTACGCAAGGGGGGGTTGGGTTAAAACGCCCCCTTGAGCTTGATATTTTACAAAAGTTTTGTTACCTTCGCAAGGAGATTAATTGTTTTTATATACTTTTTGCTTGGTAATTTGTCGACTTAATGCAAATACCACGGAATAAATTTGCATGCAAATTTCAAGGAACATTGTAAATGGGCTAAAAACGTAATAATTAGGTTTTGGTGGGAATTAGGGTTATCGTCTGCGTCCAGAAACCATCTCACCACATTTTGCAGACCTTTCGTCCACTAAGCATGTTTAAGATGGTGTTCCTCGATAGTTCACTTTGTCCGAAACCATTGTCTTTATATTGTCTGCCAAAGGCGTACACAAGTGGGAGTTGGGGTTAACCCCCACTTTAGTTTGATATGTTACAAAAACTTTATTACCTGCGAAAAGGA
>Ga0210059_1001880_pt1 | contig 32210 bp, 20 predicted proteins | sample Ectturendosymbi2_FD_188042 | JGI IMG/M metagenome (GOLD analysis project Ga0210059, IMG submission 188042) | Ecteinascidia turbinata endosymbiont from Florida, USA - Sample 2 (SPAdes) (version 2) | ecosystem: Host-associated > Tunicates > Ascidians > Unclassified | place: Key West, Florida... | reverse complement strand
GTCAATTGTTTTTCCACAAATTAAGTGCTTTTCTTGACTATTCTAATCACAAGCAATTTTTCCTTTACAAGGCTTTTGCTTCCATAACTTCAGCCCCCCCCTTAGAAAAATCCTGGCTGCGCCCCTGACTGTACACTATTCTTCGCTAACCCGTAACACTTGGTACAACACTACTGCAGGTTAGGACGCCAATTTCTAAACTGGTGGAGGCCAAGTAAATTTTTTATTGAATTTTTTTGTTTGTGAGGAGACAAAATGTCCATAGTATAAGCACACACTTTGCAGAACGCAGGTTGATAAAAACAGACAAAACAGAACGCAGTACAAGGCATTGAAGCCGGCGGAATCACAGGGTTACAGACACTTTTTGCAACTGCGTTGAAGGCAGAATCACAGGGTTATAGACATATTTTAAACACTATTGTTAGCTAACACGTAATACTTGTTACAGCACAATTCAGATTAGGGCGTCAATCCCTAAATTGGTCGAGTCCAGGTAAAATGAGAATGCGTTGTGGCTGGACGCGCCATCAATCAAACAGACATTGCAATGTTCGAGCACTCATTCACAAAGTAAAATGCGGTTGTATTGTTCAAAGAATAGTGACGAATACAAACAATCTGACTGCATCAAAGCACGTAACCATATGTTGTTAGACTTTCTGCATCTTTCGAGAAACAGGCACTTATTTTTTCGTAACAGGGCCTCAAAGGTAGGAACGCTACAATGAACCTGATGGTTACTAATACTCGCTCTCCACGGCAGGTTCTATAGAGCCCTGCATCCAAAGTTGTAGACCACACGTAATCTCTGCATGCATGACTTCTGAAATTACACCATAATTGTGATGCATACATGGGAGTACAAAAGGAACGAAAAAGTACACTTTTAACTGTATTTGAGCATCGGGAGACAGAGGCTCACAGCTTGTTTGCTGCACAATATTGATATCACAGTTGTCTCTGAATGTCTTTGTCATCTGAGAGCTCAATATCCAATACAATCCCAGATATTTGTATTGGTCAACAGATTTTACGTTGTGACCACCTAGTGTCAGTAATGGGGTGACTGTGCTTTTTGCACTCTTAGCCTTAAATGTCATTCGAACAGTTTTGTTACAGTTGAAAATAATCCCATGCGATTCTGCATACGCCTGGCACACATCTGGTATTCTTTGCAACCAACGTACATTTGGACATAGCACACAAATATCATCAGCAAACATCAAGTGATTTAATAAGACTTCAGTAATATAACACCCTGCTTTGATGTTGTTTAGTTCAGTGAATAAATCATCTAATCAAACATCAAACAAGTTTGGACTCAGTACTCCCCCTTGTCTAACCCCATTAGACACATGAAACGGTTCAGGCAAATGTTTGCCCCACTTTATTTGCATCGTTTGTTCTTTGTACCAATGTTTCAGTAGGCGCACAAAACACATTGCCACCTTTCTTTCAATTAGTTTCTCAAATAATTTCATATGTAGTACTCGATCGAATGCTTTTGAGGCATGTAAAAAACAGCATGTACTGATGAGCCATGGGTTACAAAATGTGAAGCAGTTTGCTTCAACAAAACTTGTGTTGATAAGTACTATGTCTAGCCTTAAAACCAAAATTGATTGTAAATGTCTATTGTTGTGCTGCGATCGGAAAGCCCGAGCGGCATGTGCGCAAAGCTTCACACTGTGGCAGCAAGCAACAATAGAGTTTACCCGACGAAATCACTCTATTATTGCTTGTTCGCGCCACGTATATATGGGTGTTGTTCTTTGCGCACATTCCGTTCGTGGTGAATCGCGCATTCAGCGCAACACCACCGGAGAGGTTGCAACAGTTTCAAGAAAAGGAGAGATGCAAGATAATATAAAGTGTTCAAGTAGCTTTGACACCACTGTTGCAATTGCCACAGGTCCAGGGACCGAGTTTGCTAAAAAACTTTGGGGGGACAATCCTTACTGTTTGCGTTTCGATGACGTCACCATATCCACTCAGTTGTAAAATTGGCAAAATGGGGGGCACATTATGGAATTGATATAATGTGGTGACCATAGCCCCCACTGGCTACGCCCATGATGGTGGTATAGCAACTAGATGGTGCTATATCTAGATATATAACACTTAGCACTGTATTTAATATGAAAACACCCTTAAATACTATTGTTTCTTTTTTGTCACGTTAATGATATCGTCTGGTCTGCAAGACCCGGTTTTCAAAAATAAAAAAAATACCTTTTCCTTCAACTGCAGTTCATCACAAAACCTACACTGAAAACATAAGTCTCACTGAGCAATTTGAACACTTACAAAGTTACTTTACTCTAATATGATACAATATTTGATGAAAAGTAAGTAGACCAAATATAGCGAAGGTGTCAGGCATGCCTAAAATTCAATTGCTCATTAAAAAAAACTATGGGCGTAAACAACTTCTCCTTTTGTATACTGCTAACACGACCATAGAAGCATGCCCTGAGTGAGTTTCAGCTTTTTACAGGGTTCTGCCCCCATGAACCATATAGTGGGGTTATGCGCACCCCACCACCTCACACTAATACTATCGTCGGGTCTGCGTGACCCGAACTCGTGGCAAACTTGTTCCCTTGCAAAATCTAGAAGAGCGTGGATGACCTCAATCGCACCTATTACTAGTCACACAAAAACATGAAGCTACTGAAGAGTTCAAAGCGCGCCGACTTCCGCTTCCGTAGTTTAACGTGAATGACCTCATTTGACCCGGGTCTGGCAGACCCGCGATAGTATTCCAGGGTTAATTCTAACAGTTGGGTTGAAATAGACACAATAATGCTCAACAATTGTGGTACGTAATTCAAATTTGATCAATTCCGATGAATAAAATGTACTGCTACTAACAATCATCACATAGACCAAATCAAAAACGAACCACAAGATCTTTTGGTAATACTAACAGTGCAACCAGGCGCTTAGCCAGAATTTTATTAGGGCTGGGAAAACAATGACCGAGTTTCAATATTTAAATATTTTTGATACTCCTTGTTTTTAAAGCATCATCCATGAAACGTGCATGTTCTGGCGTTTTCTCCTGAACATACGTGTTCAGATTTCATCCGACAAACACAAAGTCTGCATTCATTGAATTGACAAGTTTAAAAATTTTGATAGTGAAGTTCCAAGCTTCTATTTTGGATCAATGCCATCATTTGCTCATAAACGTTTCTTGCATAAGCGCTAATAAACCTCTCAATGCCCAGTATTGCACTTGAGCAAGAAGTCATCGCGGCAGTCATTACGACTGCGCTTATACTGTATTTACACGCTTCTGATGGACACCAACGCAGCACGTTCAACCGAAGCCGAGCAGCGACTTTGCTCTGAGGCACTGACTTACGAAGTAGGCCTGCTACAAAACACTCGCTCATATAAGTGGATCCCGTTGTCTGTGGAAAAGAAATCCTTTCCCAGCAAAGAATCAGACACTAAGACAGAGTATGTATTTTGCCTACAAAGTAGGCATCATCAGCTCTTATTCCAATAGAATCCATATATAGAATGGATCCCTTTGTCATCTAATTTTTGAGCGATTAATTCACGTATGTAGTTGATAACCGCAAACGCTGAGTCTTTCAACGCGTTTGAAAAATGTGTAGATTTTTGATAATCCGTAAGATCTTTTGGATATGTTCAACCTATTCCGTAAAACCTTTGTAGTTACTTTAAACTTGCTTCATATATATTGTTTGATGAGACTTTGCCAAATTGAACTGACTTCCTTGAAATATAAGATGGAATTAAACTGAAAACACAATCGTAACCCCAGTATTACAAAACTTATTAACCACACTCAGCTGCATGTAAAGATAGCTTAGCACTGCAAGTAATTACATTTGTACAAATCACGGGCTTCTTGAAAATACAATAACTTATCTGCGGAATTTGAAGCCCAAATGGGAAAAAAATTCAAATTTAGTTTCATTTTAGTCACATGTGCTTTGCCAACAAGAGAGATTGAAAGCTCAGGGATGGATATTAGGGAAGGATAACGAGGCAGTCGCCTCGGGCCCCTCTTTTTCAGAGATAGCGTTCCCCCCATTGAGAGCTTTGCACCATTGCTTAGTTAAAAAAGTTGTGTTCCACTCTAGACCCACATTTAAAGAAGCTCTGAAGCAAGTCATGTTTTTCAAAATAAAGCAAAAATTATGGGAAAATGTGCCACAGGAGGCAGCTTTCAATTGTGTAGCTGCAAAACTGTACATATTTTTCTTCCTTTCTTATGTATCTTATGCTCTTGAATTTAGTTCATAAATTGAAATGTGAAATAAATTTAACCCTTTCATCCACGCAATCCCACATCTACCTTTCGCAATGGCGATGTTTTGAGGGCCCTTTATGAGAGCTTGCCCCATAAATTTTAATATCCACTCCTGTGCAAGATATCTCAGTATTTGTAAGTAATGGCAGTGTCAATTCCCTCAGCACTTACAAAATAAAAAGCATCTTGCTACTTACGCTAGATTTTGAAGCTGGCTCTTCTCGTTGCAGTTAAATTATTTCAAAGAATTTACTGTAGGATAGGGTGGCAATCAACATCAGATGAATGTTGAAACACTGAGCTTATGAACAGCAGGTCGGAGTCTAATATCTTGAAAAGACTGATTTTTTACTTGCCGACAAGGTAAAGGGAAATCATAGATGAAAACGTTAAGGCTCCACATGATTGTGATTGAACCGTCACAATACATGTCATCACAAGCAAATATCTAGAAGAAATGCTATTGTTGCTAAACAGTGACTATGGCGCAATGAAGAAGCCTTTGAAACTGAGTCGCTTCTTACCCAAAGTTTGGGCTTCAAGACATAAAATTTATCTCACCACCATATTCACGCGTGTAGTTTTAAAACTGTGCAAAAACAAAAATCTACGATATTGATTTAAGGCTACGCTGACACTGGAAACAAGAAAAGGTTGTATTTGTAACATCCACTGTCATCAGAGAGGAAATTGCGATGGTCTTGAAATGAAGCTTACATAACCATTAAGTGGGATACAGCAAGCTGGTGCTCCAAAAACAGCTGCGAAAAGCGTTACTCCAATTGTTTTTACCTGCGGTCATTGATGATTACAAAAGGTCAGATACAAGTTTCTATTCCACTAAAAGCTGAAGTAGGATGGATTCCTTAAGGCAGTTTCGTTGATTTGCACTGAAGTATTTCTTTGGCTTATATTCAAATATTTTACGTGCAAACTTTGGAATGGGTGGCATTTCCCCGTTGCCCTCCCTGGCTGCGCGCCTTGTTGCAACCGTATTCTGATTGCAGGCTACAGACCAGCGCAGGAATTCGTGATTGAGCGAAGTTTATGTGCACACCGATTCGGTAATTCAAATTAACCAACACCATTTTCAACAATCATGACAATTCAGTTTACATAGTAAATCTGTATACTGTGTCTACAGATAATCCAGTGGCAATGTTCATTTTTCTCGTTTATTCCCTGTTTTATTTTGCTGGGGAAACGTATCCAACAAAAAGTAACATGAAATTTGCACAACTACATAACCTTTTATCACAAAATGTTGGGGGGGACAAAATATATTATGTCCCCCCCGTCCTGCCCAAACAACTTGGTCCCTGCACAGGTCTGTAATTTGGTGTCTCAGGCATATTCCCATTCTTGTTTTTGCATACGGGAATTATTGTTGTGTTTGAATAGGTATTGGGTATATACCCGTGGACAATACACACGTTGAATAGTTCATTGAGAAAAAAAACGCAGAGATTCATCTGCATAAAGCAAGTGCTCTGCAGAAATGCAATCAGGCCCTGGTGCCTGTTCAAGGGCAGTTTTTGAAGAAGCAATTTCAGCAAAACAACAGAACGCATGGGTATTTCAAGACCCAGATAGTTCTCCTTGCAGTACATGCTGTGTTTCACAGACTCTGCAGACGCATTGGCAGAGCTTTCAAAGTTTAATATGCCCTTGAAATAGTCTTTCCACATTTTAACAATCTCTGAACCACCATTAACTCCACCCACCAATGTTGTTGGTTATGCGGATCTGGTTTTGTTATTGACCTTTTGCCAAAATGTGTTATTGGTTTTATCAGCCTGTAGTGCAGCTGCTAGGCCATTGATCTTATGTATTTCAACATCTTTGCAGCATTGCTGCAGTGAATATTTGAAATATTTTTCTGTTTTAGCCAGGTTCCTGTATATGCCATCAGTCTTGGGTCTATTACAGTTTACCCATAGCCGGAAGGCTGCCTTTGCAATTTGGTGTTTTGATTTGACCACCGAGTTCCAGCCAGGAATGTTAAATTTACCAGCATTCTTTTCACCTGTTTTTTCAAATGCAGAGGATGCAGCAGCAAGCAAAGCACTGGTCAGCTCTGCATACAAGTTTTCTATTTCTTCCAGATGTTTCTCATCTGTACAATGAATGCTTGGACAGTTCCTAACCACTGTGGGCAATTGCAGTTGATCAAGTAGGTTTTTGCTTTCATGGTAGTAGTCCTCGCTTTCCTGGGCTGTAACCTTAAGCCAGTCAATTCGACTTGGCTGGGGCTCCATCACCTCATCAGCAAATTCAGGAAGGTGGGAACACTGAATGGTGACTGCCACAGCCCGATAATCAGAAAGTATGCACTTGGTTAGCACATCCATAATGAACATTGCTTGATGCACTGAAAAGGATGAGGCAAAATGGTTTATGCAAAATATTGTGTTGTGTGCATCACTAACGTATGTAAATGTGTCCTGGGGTAATAGTGCATAATCAGAAATAATAAAATCATTTTCCATACAAAGTCTTCCAACAAACCACCAAATGAATTTGTGGCCCCACCATTGAAATCCCCAACAAAATATATTGTGAAATAACTTTTGAAAATGTTTTGTGAAATACCTTTGCAAATTCATTACAAATCCACCAACATCTCCTGGAACACGGGGTAGAGATTGTATCACTATTATGTCTTTTTCAAAGAAATGCTTCTAATCGTCCTTTGAGTGTCTACATTGAATGTGAATTGATTGTTGTCTTTGATCTTGTTTAACTTTCACCAATCTTTGCTTGATACTTGTTGGTCAACAAACCTTGGGCATAACCTCAACCAACTAAGAGACCTTTTTGACCTCAGATTTAAAGATTTCCTCGAGAAATATCTTCCATCATGTTAAAAACACTAATTCAGCTCAACAAAAATCATTCCGATGAATCCATCTTGTTAAACGTGGAGCTGTACAGCAAAGAGAAGAAGTGACGCAACCGCATCACGTGACTTTTGTCTGCGGCGTAATTGAATATCGACCTCTTCCTGTGGCGATCTGCAATCATTTATATCACTTGACCTTGACAATTTGTTCCGAAGAAAACTCTTTCATCTTGCGAAAGCAACTCATAAATTGGTTTTATTTGGCAACAGGCTGAACGTCGTCCTTTCGTAAATGTGATGCGAAACATGGGTTGGAACTCTTGAAGGTTTGGTAGAAAAATTGGCAGCAAATCGATAAATATTTGATATTTTTGTTTAACCTTTGAATTGATTTAACCATTGCATAAAAGTTAATTCTTGAAATGAATGATTAGATTTTTTTAAAGACCTTTTGAATTAATTTTTAAGAGTGGAAGGCCTTTCAGTTCAAGCAGTACCAAGTTTACCCATTTTTGTAATTCTTAATTTCAACCTGGCAAAATTTGACAAACAGTTTTGTACGCGAATGTGATTTGTTTGAAAATACATTTTAAAGGTATACTATAAACAATTTTATGACCAGTCTTCCCTCTTAGTTGTACGTGTGCACATGCCCATAAATTTTTATAGGCGTGCACAAAAAAAATAGAAGTGAGCAAAAAGATTTGTGTTTCTGTGCAAAGAACCAAATCTGATCTGAAAATAAATAAATGTCTGTTTCAACGGAGTTGTCCTTGAATCGTCCACTTGCAGAACCTTGCGTGTTTAGAGCAAAGACAACGTAGGAACCTACATAGCTTTCAAAGTTTGAGGATCCAATGTAGGATTCCCGGTCTGAAGAACCAATGTGGAGGTTTGGGGTAGCCAGGGTAGAGGCTGCTTGTGAAGAAGGTCGTCGTTGCATGTAGAACTGCTGGTTTCCCCAAACGCTGGTTTCTCCTACGAACACGAGGCAGCTTAGTCGGTGAGCGCTTATCTGACCCGCAACTAAAGCTGCCTGATATTTTAGGTTGCAAAGTCGAAGCAAGGCGTTTTCTTTCACTTTTTCAAAGGCCGGTTTCACAGATTTTCTCGTGCACAAATCTTTATTTACAAAAGGCTTCTGATAACCAGCAGCAGAAAATGCCTCAACGACGGCATAGCAGCAGAACAGTAAACGTTCACCGCATGCGAGGCAGAACGAACCCCGACAACACGTGGTCTTCACGCTGTATAGCGCGAAACGTCGACTCGTGAAATGATGTCGGCACACCCAATCAATCCGCGAGGATTCGAGCACGCACACGCGAAATTCCCTTGGCGAAAAAGACTGACACAAGCAAGCACATAGTAGTAAAAACTCGTGCAACAATTAAAAAGTCTCTGTTGTCTGTCAGCTTTCGAGGAATCAGCGGAATGTGCTCTGTTTCATCTTTTTGCGATGATTCAAACTTGCACATGTCTGGATTCAAGTAGCTTGTCTCAACAAAAATGACTTAAGGGAATTTTTTGAGCAATTTTTTAAAATAGGAAACGTAATACTACGCACCTTCGGTCCTACAATCCGCAAGAAATCTTCACTGGTGAAAAATTGAAAGCTGAAGCTTAAGCAGAGAAAAAAGCAAACTCAACACTAAAATGAATAAATCAAAACACAAACTTCGGTAGGTACACACATGTCAAATCTTATCACTAGAGGTGAATTTAGCATGGTATTACATCCAGTGGCGGATCCAGGGGCAGGCGAGTCGGGCGATCGCCTCCCCCCCTATAACTTGCGAAAGCAACTTTATTCATTATAATTATACATAATTTGGAAAACAACATATAAAAACCAATTCCGTATAAATCTTTCATGTTCTAAATCTCTCATGCGTTCGCGATATAAGGCTATTCTGTCGTCCATTTTCTGATCTCTCTTACAGTAGTGAAGCCTTTATGAGACTTGACTACCAGAATTCGTCCCCCTTAATGCTGATAGCTGGATGCGCTTTTGGTTACATCCCTGCAGTTTGTTTTGGTGACCATTGCTTTTTGTCATGTGTCTTGTGCTTTTGCCCATACCATTAGCCCAGCATTGTCATGGTTGCTGTATGGATTCCTAAATAACTGAACTGCATTGTCACTTACACATTGCATTTTCCATAGGCACTAACTTGTATCATTACAGAAATTTTAATGACTTCTTCAAAAATTTTGATTGGCTCCTGTATAGTCCTTAACGTTGACTCCGGATCCTACACAGGCTCGATCCTAAAACATTGACTCTTGCTCCGGCCTAAAATGCAAACTCCAACACACATGCCCCGTGATCATCTTTGGTGCTGAGCCTATATTGAAAGGTTTCACCTTGCACTCTCCATATTTACTGCTCACCTAAAAGAAGGAAAGATCACAGTCTTCACAGTCTTCCTTTCTTTCCCTATTTCCCTACATTTAATGCTGAACGTAAACGAATAGAAAATTGCAATCTTGCTTTCCCTATTCCCAGAGATGAGCGGACTGTAATATTTCACAGTCCTGATGATCCAGTCCTGAATTTTCAACTCAGTCCAGGTCCAATCATAGTCCAAAATATTTTAGCAAGTGGGACGTCTAAGTCCAACTAAAATTCGTAAAATTAACAAAATACAGCTTTAAATAAAATCTCGCAATTTTTCCATTCCCCCAGTCCAAATCCGGTTCTGATTCTACACTTTTGAAGCGATTTATACTTCGGATCCAGTCGAAATCCAAAAACATCCGTCATAGTCCAGCCCAATACTCATCTTTGCTATTTCCCTACGTTTGGTGTTGAACCCAATGAAAAGCAAAATGTTCGCCTTGTTTTCCCTACTTTCCTACTTTTAGTGCAGACACTAAAAAAGAGATGAGCGGAGTCACAGTTTTCGGACTGCGAATCCACTCCCGATTCTGGCTTATTTTGAAACATCAACTCCGACTCCTCTTTTGCACTATGAAAACTTCCAAGTAACTCATATAAGAAAGATGGTTTCTATTTTGCCTCATAAAGCAAAATAAATTTTGTGGCTATTTTGTCTTTGATCAAACATGAATGATTGAAGTGGTCACATGACAAGCACAATACAGAGAGACACAACATATTGAGGTTTAAAGTTACAGCTTAGCCTATCTTTACGCAACGTCGACGAAAAGCCATTAAAAGCTTGCCCGCACTTGAATCAGATGTTGCGGTCACTGGTCAGCTAAGAAGATCATACATTCCAAACTTGTCATGTCTTTTGACCTTGTCGTGTGATCGCTTCAAATAATTTTGTACAGCTACTGACAAAATAACTTCAGAACAGTGTTTGCCTCGTGAGGCAAAATAGACATTGATTGCTTATCAAATGTATATCTTTAAACCTGTAGGTTCTACTGTAATTTAAATAATAAAGTGTTAACAATTGAAACACTAGTTGAGTAGTTTAAGCTTCAAAAATTAACCAGATATCTGACAGTTATTTGAATTGAGCGTTAACTTCCAATTTTTACAAAAGAATCATTCATTGTAAATCTCCAAGGTCAGGAGCTGATCCCCTGTTTACAAATATTTAATCCTGCTTTAACCATGTGCTCAGACAAAGCTCTGAACTATAACTGTGCTAAGCTAAGCCAGTGTGCAAGCAAATCATACAAAAAATTACCAAGAAGAACATTACGCATTACTTACAAACCCTTTCAAATTTAACGTAGGCAATAGAACTGCAAAACAATAGGTTTTCTTTACTTCAAGCTGCAACCATCAGGGCAAACATCCAAATTTTTTAAGGATGGCTCGAAAATATGAGCGAAGGTTGGCCTTTGCAAGTGGTGGCTAGGCTAGAAATCTGCACAATGCAAATAAATATTCTACTGTACATAAATTCTAACATGTCAAATCCTATTATTATATATCGGCACACTGTTACTTCTTTATAGTCTGTTTTGTTGAGCATAATTTTTTACATGTGTCTTGTGCTTTTGCCCACATCATTAGCCCAACATTCTCATGGTTACGGCATGGATTCCTAAATTCCCGAACTGCCTTACCACTTACACACTGTATTTTGCATAGGAATTAGGCACTAACTTCTAAAACCATCATTGGTGGTGAAATGCTCGGTACTCCCAACCAGTGTCACCCGTTTGTGTTATATGGCGACACTGGTCAGAAAACACGTTACAATTAATTCCATTTTGTTTGACAACAACAAGCATCATTACATAAATTAGGTCCCTTAAAGTTTTGATTGGCTCCTGCACAGACCTTAATGTTGATACCGGCTCCTGTTCCGGCCTAAAATGCAAACTCTGGCAGGAGTCCACTCCGGCACTCCGGCTTCGCGATCATCTCTGCACTAAACGTAGGAAAGTTTGATTTGAATTTTGTGTGCGGAAGCACTTCCCTATTTCCTACCACCCCTCTCTCCGTGCAATAAGGGATTGACCCATGATCTGTGCCTGTGCGCGAGCAGTGAGCACACACGTGAATTCCCTTGCCGCAAATCACAGGCTGAAGCAAACAAGACCGGAGGTCCAGAAAACGATCACATGCTATGAAATGCCAATTCGTAATGCAATGGTTGCACCAACTATACCAGTGTGGGTTTTGTTCTGCGATCACTGCAAACCATTGCATATTCCAATGAGCATTGCATGCTTCAGTGAGCAATATATGCTTCAATAGGTATTCCATACTTCAGTGAGCATTGCATACTTCAAGGAGATGGAACACTTCAGTGCTAGGAAAATGATTTCTTTCAGAATCACGAGTTTTTAAAAATGGAGTCAAAACGCAAAACCAATTCCAAAATGCATTGAAGGTAAATACGAATCAAAACCTCAACTTTCTTGAATCTCTTTGTTTCGAACAATATATGAAATTCAAGCAGAGCAGCAAATACAATTCAATATCGCCGTAAGATGATCCAAATGAATGTGAAGTGAACTGATGCAACTATTCCAAGATCAAATAGTTGAATCAAATCCACCGGATTGCTTCTATCTCTGTCGAAAATACGAAAGCAAAGGTCTTGAGAAAATGAATCAACAATCACGAAAGTTTGTTTCGTTGCATTTGTGAGTATTTGCACACAACTCGCTACAAGTTATACACAAGAACGTAATTGTAAATTTTTAAGCAACAAATAAAGGGGTTAAAAATTTTTTCAACTTGCAATCCTTTGACTGGTTCCTTGATATTTTCATCATTTCTTCCATTCACGATTAAAATCATTGGTCATAAAATGCCATCATGGCATGCAATTTCACTTCTTTCATCACAATCACCGAAACACCGTAGCAGTAATATTATGGAATTTAAAAGTTTAAAATGGTATTTAAAGGCAGTTACGAGGCGTCAAAACAAACGTTCCTGCCTATGAATACGAAAAATTGCATCCAGAATTTTTATGTTTAGTTGAATTATTGTCGATTCCAACATAAGAACTTTTGGGATTTGTAGGAAATCTACGGAAACGTTTTTAGTAAGAAATCTGTTGAATGTGAACCAACTATTAATTTACCAATTGTCCATGAACTTGAATACCTTGTGACTGTATAACATTTGCAAAAGGACTAAAACAAACAAAACATAAGAAAAACGAGGAAACTGCGATATAAAAGTAAACATCTCAAATGTTTGTTTTTCTCAAGGTAGATTTTCTTCATTGATCATCAAAATACGACGGAGGATTTTCACGTTGGGGTTCACTGAAAGCTGCATTTTTTGCTGCATTAATTGCTTCTTGTTGTTTATTGTTTATTTCACGATCTGAAGCTGCATCCACTGAAGACGTTTGTGGTTGCTGGGCAACAGATGTTTGTTGCTGGGCAACAAAGATTGGTTGCTGATTTCCTGCAGCAACTTGCTGGTTTGATCCAGGAGCAATGAGGTGAACGACAGTGACAAGGTCTGAAGGATAGGTTGTTGGCTGCCCTGAAATAAAAAAGCATATGCAAGCTTCACAAAATTTCAGTGCATGGGTTTCCCATAAATCGTATAGTAAGTTATATCCAGAGTTTCTGGAAAGATTAGTAGCAAAAAAGTTGATAAATTTCGTATTTTTCACTCAAAAGATATCGGATAAAAATCAAATTGAAATTTTTATATTTTTGTTTTTGAGGGAACTTCGAGCAACATCTAGCATGCATCAATTTCCGATATTGTTGGGCGTTTTATTTTTTGATGGTTAAAATGAAGTTTTTGATTTCATGCGCTGAAAGGTAAGTGTGAAGTTCTGTCTCGGACGAGTTGCATCTATCCTCAGATAACAAAAATTGTATTGAAATTATTTTTCCGACTGTAATTTTGTTTACTTTTCGCTTTTTGTTGACCTCCTTGAAATTATCTAAATTTTGATGTTTGTCTTCTTTGATTTATATCTTTATCGCATACTCAAGCTCACCATTGCACAGATCATTAGTGGTACAAAGGAGTACCAGGATTATTAACGTGCAAAATAGGACGCGTTTTGGGTGTGAACAAACACCCAAGTAATACTTGTGCGGAGTGAAATGTATGAAACGCCTCACTGATTTCAGAAAGAGTATTACTAATTGGTCTTTGTGTGATAAAATCTCTATAGTATTATGCTTTTCAGAGACACAAATGTTGATGAATGTGCTTCATGCAAAACTCTTTTTCTCTTAAAAATATATTCTATACTGTTTTCTTTAGGAAGCAGTAAAAACATATACAGTTTCCTTTGAAAAAACACATGTCTTGAAAAACTGTTAGTGTTCAATATGGAGATAAAAATACAGTATAAAACAAGCTTTATGAAGATGTTATTGTTTTTTTTCAAACTTTTATTTCTCCAGATTAAACGTTCTCATATTTTCACCGCTTCCGAGCAAGAATTTATAAGAAAACTAAAACAACCCGATAAACGTTTAAATTCTGTGGTCAGTGTTCAACTTTTGTTATTGTTTGAAAATAAAGCTAAAAATAATCTGTGTACCAGCCTGCAACAGCGTAAGGATAGCTCTGAACAACTCCAGGCTGGACGTGCTGGGGCCCTTGATTACCGTTCACATAATATGCAGCCTGACCACCAATATGGACTTGCTGTAACAGCCAAATAAAAAGTCTAATTCACATTCGCGATCAATGTATTTTCCTTTTACAAATTCATGCATTTACTCTCGGACAGAGGTAGCCGGAGTCACATTTTCAGACTACGACTTCGCTCCTGTTCCAAATTTTGGAAACCAGGTCCGCAAAATTTTAAATTTGAGAATCCGACTCCTGTTCAGACTCCGGCTGCCATCGATGAAATAGAAAATTAGCAATGTTTTTACTTAAGAAATGACTATTATAAAGACCGCACAACTGCCAAAATTGACAAGTGGCTCCGGACCTGGTCCAGTTTTTCACAAATTTTTAACTCCCGCTGCGGATCCGGGTCCGAACGAAAAATAGAGATTCCTGCCGGAATAGACTCAGGCACACATTGTGGCCACCTCTGCTTTCGGCTTGTTAGAAACATTTCAAAATGTAGAATTAATTCCCGTTGTTGGCTTCATTTGACTATCTGTCATCCTCAACTCTTTGGTCCCGTGCCTGCGGGAAATTTTTTTGGCGAAGGTTTGCAACCCTATAACTCGCCTGACGATTGAGCTAGAAAGCTGTTCAAACCATCTACGGATTCAGCAAGTCTTCTAGTAGAAACTGAAAAAACATTTTTCGGTTTGGGTTGAGGGTTTTCTGGGGGGGATGTGACAAGTGGGGGTGTCTTTTGCGTTTTTTTGGCCTACTTTACGCGGCCCTGCACGTCAATCCAATGAGCCAATTTTTTCGCTCAAGTATTTGTTGAAACTAGACTATCATCCGAGTCTTTAGAGCCCTTGATTGGCTTTCTAGCATATCTGGAACCAAAACAATGGCACAAAAACCAAAAAGTGGTCGACGTTTTTACACCTACAAAAGGAAACCTGGGTTGAATAATACCCAGTTTGTATATGGCCATAACTCGCCGCCAGAATAGGCTAGAGAGCTGTTCAAGTGCTCTAACGACTCGTGAAGACTTTTAGTTTAGACTGCAAAAGATATTTTTGCTTGAGATCTCGGGTTTTTTGTTGATCTTTACATTATGAGAGGATGTTTATGCATATTTGTCTACATTTCGATGACGTCATCATCCTCTGGGAGCCAAACAGTCGAGCCTATTTTGTGGCTCAAACTTTTTTGGATTCTAGGCTACAATACGAGTATTTAGAGGGTTTGATGAACTTTCTAGCATTTCTGGTTCAAAAGTTATGGCAAAATAAGCACAAATTAATTAGGCGAATCCCCACTAATTCCCTAGGGATTTTCTAGAAGATTAGGGGTCTTTCGGCCATAACTTGGGCACCAGCAACGCTAGGAAGTAGATCTAGGGCTCTACAGATTCACATCACAGCTTAGAATCCAACCAAACTTTGAGCCACAATTTCGGTTCATTGTCTGGGCGATGACGTCATAAAAGAAAAACCAAAAAATAGTGAAACATACCTCAATCCTGACTACATCCACTGAAAACTCCACACCCAAATCTCAAAAGTTTTTTTTTCAGTGCAAACTACAAGACTTCACGAGTCTTTCGAAGGTTTGAATAGCTCTTTAGGATAAGCGTCTGGGGAGTTATCGTCGGCCGCGCAAGCCGCCAGTGGGAGACTTACGCTTTTTTTGCATTTTTTGGATGTTTGTGCTCAACGGGGTTTTTGGGCTATAACTCTGGTTCCAGACCTGCTAGAACAGGGATTCTTAACCGGTGGGAAATTTCCCTTGTAGTGGGAAATTTCATCCATGCACTGGGAAATTCTTTCTGAATTGGTGCAGTGAGAAATTGTTTTACTGCAATACCTAAGGAAGGAAATCTCAATATTAAGTCACAAGCTTAATTTTTGAAGAAACGTCTACTTGTCAACTAGTGCATTGTTTTTCAAATATTGCGTTTTTGACGTTCAACAATTATCAAAAGTCACAATCGAATAACGACCGTTGTTGTTTAAAGGTAGCCACGGTTGCTATAGGTAGGTAGTTAGGTTAAGCGTACTGCGTAGCGTAAGTACGAATGATAGATACAAAAGTTGACTTCAATTTATCAGCAAGGTTCAACTGAAATTATACTTTGCTGCAGATCAGGTGAAGTTATCTTGACAAGTTAGATTAAATTTTTTTGCGGTGAAACATGACAACCTGCTTCTTAACGATTCATTATTTATCGAAGTCATCTGGTGTAGTGCAAAAATGTCGGTTGCGAAGGCTATTAAGCGAAAATACAAGGAAGACTACATCAGATATGGTGTTGCTTGTCTCCAGAAAGATGGAGAATATATCCCGCAAGGGTATGTTGCACATGAAAACACTGGCTAAAAACTGTTTGAAATCATTCCAGCTTTTGAACAACGCTCACAAGGAGCAACCTAGCAAAATCTATTGAGCAGGCTACTTTGCAGTAAGTCTAAGGAAGGTTGTCTCAAACGTGTCAGACTGGATGCAGGACGTGCATTTAAACAAGTAAATTTGTCCGTTGAGGCATCCTATGTGGTTGCACTTCGCATTGCTAAAGCGAAACAGTCACGAGACTTTGCAGAACTAGTGCAACCATGCCTCCGGAATTGTGCTGAAACAGTTTTGGACGACAGAGCTTGCAACACGTTGAAACAAGTTTCCCCTTCTAATAACACAATCAAGATTTTTACCAATAATCCTCGTAGCGAGATGTTAGTGAAGTGAAAGCAATCGCAAGAAGCACATTAAAAATAAAAAATTGGCACTTTACTTTTCTGTTTGATTGATATGATGTAAATGGGTGAAATCCTTGAGTGAAACCCATGAGTAGATCCTTTTAATTGTTATATCTATTATGCGAAACCTGTATACCACCGAGCTAATAGCTACTATGAGTATTGGCTAAATAGCTTTCCATAAAACATCGTCACTGAAAATATCAGGAGGGGAATTCGAACTTGGTGATTGGCCTTAGTGGGAAACTAGACCGAAAAGGTTAAGAACCGCTGTGCTAGAAGGTCAATCAAGGGCTCTACAGACTCGGATCATCGTCTGGTTTCCAAAACAATTTGCAGCCAAAAATATGGCTCATTGGATTGGCGCCCAGGGCCAGTTAAAGTGGGTCAAGCATTCAAAAACATGCCCTCTTTGTGACATCACCAAGAGAAAACCCCACACTCAAATCAAATAATTTTTTTAATCGAAACTAGAAGACTTGCGGAATCCGTAGATGGTTTGAACAGCTCTCTAGCTCAATTGGCTGGTGAGTAAGAGCGTTGCAAACCTGCGCCAAAATTTTGGCGGGCGCGGGACTTAAAGGGGTCATGTTCCAAGTTTTCTGCAAGTTACCCGTTTTAATGGGGCGGGATGTTTCAACTGTACTCTGAGCTTCATTATCTTCCTGACCTGCAGCTTTCCTTCCAGCAGTCTATGGCAATGTTTGGTTACACATATTTTTGCACTAAGATCTGCTTTTTGGAATATGTTACATCAGAATCAATGCACATAAATATTACAGAGAATCGATATTGAAGGTGCTTCATGTTGAATGCGGTTAAATACAATATCTGTACTTTTTTTACTTGTTTGCTGCGGTGAACTTCACTCAACAGAGGCAGATTTTAGAGGAACTGTTTTTATGAGAATTGCTAACTGGCAAAAAGTTGAACAGCAGCAAGCCTCCACAGTTTGTTGCTACAGGGCTGCAAAAGAAAAAGTAAAAACAGGAAACAATTTCCTTCAAACAGTGCATCGCAATAGTGATTTGAAGCTATCAGGGACGTATTCAGCAGCATTGGTTACAAAGAAATCATCCAGTTGACCAAGTCCTTTCGCAAAAATATTTTTCTGCTTTTTGAAACATTCAATCAATCATTTTCATGCTGGCTTTCCTTTGGAGGGTGTCGTGGAGTCAGCAGCCCCAGGAGAACTCCAAATACTTCATCCTCAGTAGCACAATCTCTGATATTTTTGCTGGCTCCATACCTAGACGGGGCCAAGCACGTTCGGATATGTAATCTCTGCACTTGGTCCCTGTCCATTAACTGCTGGGGCGCGTGGGCTTAGCCAGCAGAAGTTACCCCTCCCTAATCCTTCCTGAGCACTTCTGAAGACATGGCCGAACCAACGTAATTGGGACCTCTGGATTCGAAGGAGAATTGAATCGACATTCAGGTTTATAGCGGTTTTACAGCAGTACACTTTGTCGCGAACTTCGCAAATATCCCACGTAAGCCTCCTGTGTTTGGGACAGCGTTTTATCAGTCATTTGACCATAGGTGAGGATCGGATCAAAGACCGATTCAAAAACTGACAGCTTTGCGGTGTTTCAAAACGTCCGTTTTGTGACCACAGAGCGATAAAGCTCATGCAGAAATGCGTCTGCTTTAGCAATCCGTGTATCAATCTCCCTGTTTCACGTTTCGTCACTCGTGAACCCCACCTCAAGGTACTTATGAACTTCACCTGCTGCAATGTAATGCCTTGCATACACTGCCTTGGCTTCCTGGGGAGACATAATACCTTGGTCTTTTTAGTATTGATTTTCATCCTGCTCACTCGAACAAAGCAGAAAACCTGTCAAGTACATGTTGAAGACCCTGTTGAGAAGATGCTAGCAGCACCAAATCGTCGCCAAAAAGCTAACGGTTGATCCTACTGCTCCCAACAGTGACACCCTGGTCGATTCGGCTGTGACTGTCTATTCAATTCATAGACTATGAAGAGGAGTGGTGACAGCACACACCATTGTTGGAGTCTAACACCCACGGTGAAATTTTGTGATTTAACTACCCCGACACGGACACAAACTTCTGAGCAGCAATACAATGACTTGACGGCCAGTAACAGGCGGCCGTTCCAAAAAGCTTTTCACGAGGAACCCGGTCTTATGCTTTCTCGAGGTCGAACTCTTCACCAGGAATTTTGTTGCACTGGTTTCGAAAAATCAATAGAACATTGGAAAATTTCCTACCAATTACAAAAAAATCATATAAGGTAAAAAACGTTCACTATTTTACAACAATGCGTGCGGTGGTTAAAAATAGAACCTGTTCAGCACAGCATGCTGCACAACATCCTCCACAACAACTTCCACAGCAACCTCTTAGACCAGCTGAAGCAGTGGTTTTGCAGCAATATACTGCGCTGACGATGCATAGAATGAAAGCTGTGAAACCGCCAATGGCGAGTAAACTCTCAAGACCGACTGCAAACTGAAAAACAAAATGACTTTTAGAAAAACGTCCAAACTCAATCTTCATTTCAAGGAAGTTTAAAAGACAGCTTCCCTCAGATTTGACCTTCCCCTTCAACTGTAGTTTGACCCGAAACACAGCATCGACAGCTTCATCACCCGAGCCGCAACAATATGTCAATCCTCTATTTCAATAAAAAGCAGGTCACGCATCAACGCATTGATGACATGTATGTCATGCGTTATAGCAGCTAAAGTCAACATCATAGGAAAGTAAAATACTGTTTCCTGTGTTTGTGCTTGTTTTTGATTGCAAAGAATCTAAAACATATTTCAAGCAAAATGTTGAAAAACGTATAGTTTCAAAGAAAACTTGTTTCCAAATACAGTAAAAATATGATTAAATTTCAGCCACTCCTTGAAAGTAGCTTTCGAATAGAAGTTTTCTACCATTTGAACAGAACATTGTTGTTGCAACAACGAAGCTGCTGATTGGTAACATACTCTGTTGTCATGACAGCATGTCACATGGCCAGCAAAGAATTATCCGAAACAACGCCTTATCTTTCACACACAAACTGCATCAATATATCTGCAGTTACTCTCAACTACAAAACAAAAAAGCAGCTTTACGCAGTTGTACAGAGATTTTAAATTGTTTCACAAACACTTTGAAAAAATATGGAAATTGCACCTTTACGTGTTTTTAATAAGTTTCTGTAGAAAGCAACACAAGTATGCCTGGGTTGTGCTATGAGAAAGCAAACATTATAAAGTTTATGAAATGTTTTATCAGACACTCTTTTTAGTGACTACACATAGGGGTATGGAGACACACGGTAACTTTTGTCAAACGTTTTAGTTTTAATCAATGTTCAGGCCGTTTCTTTGGAAAGTGTTTGATTTATTTCAAATCGATCCCTGATACAGATTTTTGTATTTTATTCAATAGTTTCCTTTGCACTTCAGGAAAAGAACTTTAGTAACAGCACTTTGGAGTTTTCATTTGTGATGATACAAAACCTACATGTGCACCATAAATCATTCACACCTTGAAGGCAGTTTGGTACAAAGTGTGAGCAACAAGATTACTCGAGACATAGACAACGTTCTCAGTAGATGAACTTTTTGCCAGTATTTGTTGGAAACAAGTGAAAAACAACTGCTCTGCTTCGCCCAAAGTTGCTGGTCATTTCAATAGGCACTGCGCATGCGCATAATATCATCACCAATGTACGTCACTTCCGAAGAAGTTGGAAAAATTAATTCAACTTTTGTGTGGTTTTATCAACTCAAATCAAGAGATACAGCAAGTGTTATGCGAAAGCATAGGTGTGTTGAACCGCAGGCATCCAAGGGCGTGTAAAATCTCATCATAAGTCTTTGCAATGGTAGGAACCGATGTAGGGTTCTTGGTTGTTTGCCCTGCCGAATGTAGTCTGTCCATGACGATTTCACAGAGATCCCTATTAGTTGAGGGGTCAACCTAGTTGTTGCAAGAGCATAGGTCATTTTCCCAACCACGCGACCTGACGTTTTGAAGTTGCCAAGCAAAAGCAAAGTGAAATGAAAAGGTTCTGACGACACCTTTAATTGGCGCTTGTGCCACTTTTTAGCAAATCTTTGCAACGCCATAACTCAACAGCAGAGTGAGCTAGAGAAAAGTTCAAACTCTCTACGGATTCAGAAAGTCTTCTAGTTGAGATTGAAAACCAATTTTCGTTTTGAGTTAGTGTTTTTCTGGGGGTAACGTCATAATCGAAGCATGTTTTCGCCTTTTTGGCTAACTTTTCCCGGCCCTGGGCGCCAACCCAAGGAGCTAATTGTTGGGCTCAAGGTTGTTTTGTAATCGAGGCTATCATCCTAGTCTTTAGAGCGTTTGATTGGCTTTCTAGCATATCTGGAGCCAACATTATGGCTCAAAAATCCAGTTTTTGACTAATATCAAAACGTTTCACAAAAGGTATAACTTGCCCTCTCCGGCCAAACCTTGGCCAGCCATAACTAGGAAGCATATTGAGCTAGAAAGCCATTCAAACCCGGAAATCACTCGTGAAGTCTTGTTGTTTCGAATGGAAAAGAAATTTTAGTTGTGGACATGAGTGCAATTTTGTTGTAAAATGTGAGGGGGACAGCTTGGTGTGAAACCAATATGATACGAAACCTAAAGAGCAAAATCTGGGGACATGGCATATTATACCCCCACTATCTGAAAAAGTGGGGGGACGCGGCCTCCGTGACCCCATCTAATTGGGCCCGTGGTTGTGGACTCGTTTTTTTGTTGAAGACGTCATTAGTGAGGATTGTTATGCGTTTTTTTGATGACATCATCCAAATGTGAACAAATATGCATAAACATCCTCTCATTTTATAAACATCAACAAAAAACGACATCCCAAGCTTAAATTATTTTTCATTCAAACCTCCAAGACTTTACCCAGCTATACAGGGCTTGAACAGCTCTCTAGCTCAAGATGCTGGCGATTTATTGCAATGAATAATATGGGTGTAACATGCACAGGGTCAGCGTTTGTGGGGCTAGAATTTTTTACCAATTTTTGTTTTTCGAGCTATAATTTTGGCTCCAGATAATGCTAGAAAGCCAATCAAGGGCTTTTAAGACTCTGATAATATTGTGGACTCCAAAAAAAACTTGAACCAACAATTTCGCTCATTGGATTGGCGCCCAGGACTGGGTAAAGTTGACCAAAAAGTCGCGAAAACATGCCCCAGTTATGACGTCACCCACAGAGAACCCTAAACCCAAAACGAAAAAACGTTTTTTTTTCAATTTCAACTAGAAGACTTGCCGAATCCGTTAGATCGTTTGAGCAGCTCTCTAGCTCAATCGGCTGGCGAGTTATGACGTTGCAAAGCTTTGCAAAAAAGTGGCGCACGCGGGACTAAAGGGCGGGACTTAACTTCTTTGGTTGCAACCCACGTTATTTGCTTCTTTCAATCATATTCTGACGTACAACCAAACCTCTAATACACTTGAGCGTGAAGTCAGAGCAACGTAACGTTGAAAAATGTTCGATGCAGAACAACAAGGAGCAAAATCGTTGGGCGTTCGAATGCGTCACAGGGAGGAGCGACCGACTGCGGTTATGTAGATGTGCAGGCTAACGTGTCAACTGTTGGACTGTTCACAAACAAGTACATCACGTTGAATCACGAATGGAATATTACCGGGAATTACGCAGCAAGAATGCACAAAACAGTAAAGCAATGATGTATCCACTGTAAAACGACTACCTTACACCCACTATATGCATTGATGATGAATAAAGATGTGGTCAATGCGTCTGCTGTTAGTTTGTTTTCTTTTCTTCAAGTCTTCCAGAGGAAGATTTAATTGATTTGATAAAATGTGAACTGACGGTTCTGATTTGTAACGCTTCTATTTTTAAGCTATAATGTATGGTGCCTTAATCCGTTTATATGTATATAACCGACTATTTCAGAATTACACTACCTCCCTGAGAATGTTGGAAGTTGTTACAAGTCATGTGACTTCCTTTTGAAGCTGTTAGTGTTTCCCATCACATCAAACCGGAATATCTCCGCAGACGCTGGACTGAATGAGTGACCATGATCGGCCATAAACACAAAGAATACTTTCGGACAACGCAAAAATTATAGGTGGAGGGGCGATTTTCAAGCAAAGTTCCTGTAGGAGGGCGATTGTACAAAAATGTTTGATGACCACTGTTTTATAGTTTCGCATTACATTAAACCAGACTATCTCTGCAGAGAGAATATTGAATAAGTATTGAATGAGTGGCTATGATCGGTCATAAACACTTTTTATGGGTTTCCCAGAATGAAAAAACATTGACATAAAAGACTGTAATTGCAAAAATACAGGGAAGTTTACCGCGTAAAATGACAAAATAAAAGCAGTCGCCATCCCCATCGACATCATTGCTGCAGAAAGGATTGATCCGATTATTGAGAAAGCCATATGGCAGTTGATCTAAAAACATTATAAGATTTCAACCATAGGTTATTCCAAGTCAACAGCGTCACTCGTGATCATCACACCATTGATATTGATAGAGTACAACCATTTTCTGGCTGGCACTTGGCGTTGCTCTGTGACGTAACAATGAATCAGAAGCACTCATAAGAACTCACCCATCGTTGCGTAAAAGTATGTCACAGAACAACGATAACGCCAATCAGTCCTCTGCGCACTAGGCTCATTCATATTAACCCAAGTCTCTGGACAATTTGTCGTTCGCTTGAAATTATTCTCGAACTGTCCATTGAGATAGAATGGAAATGCAATGTTCTATGCAAATCCATTTGTTCAAAAAAATATTCAATAATGTAAATTATATTATTTAAAAATACCTAAATGTAGATAGCAGCTCGGGCTCTAGCGTATGAGCCCGAATAAACCTCTGCATACTAGATTCATTCATTATAGCCTGAGTCACTGGACAATTTATCGTTCGTTTGAAATAATTATCGAGTGGGAACTGCCCATGGGATTGAAATTCAAGTTAAATGTTCTGTGCAAATCCATTTTTAAAAAACACATTCAAACTGATATGACTTATATTTTAAAAATGCTTACTGTAGATGATTGCCGCTTGGGCTCTAACGGACGAGCCCGAGTAAAGCGATGGCGAACGAAGTCGAGAGAACGCCTATTACGAACGACAACTTTTTATTCATGTTACCTGCAATATGAACGCGAAAGGCCAGACATGAAACGAAAATATATGAACAGTGACAAAGCCCAGTGAAAGATCCCGCGTTAACAAGCTTAATTAGTGAAGTGAATGGTGGCACAAATATACAAAGCAAACAAGTTGAAGTTCTGCAATATGAATCGTAATCAACGACGCGGACTAAACCCGAATGTCGTAGTCACCACTTATTTCAACTGAAACATAATAGGATAGGTTCCATCACCACATCATTCAATATCTTTACAAACCAGACATAATGTTGGACGTTTCCTTCCACTGGCGATTCCAAGCCCTCCGCCGACCAGAATCTAAATATTCAAAATTCAAGAAAGGCCATTTTCATGATTTTTTCTTATCTTGAAGTTCTTTAACCCACTGATATTTGTACATCCTTTGAAACATTGTGAAATCTACTGATTGGACACAAAGTTTTGGTTTGATTTAATAAAGTACCGATACTAATTTTTCCTTAAATATAAAGATTCACCGACCATACGCTGACACCTCAGCATTTCTTTAGGATGAAAGTGGAAGCCATCGACACGTGACCAACACGTGACCAACACTTGACCAACTCCAACTGTTTTCTGGAAGTGTCAGTAACGGTTGGATGATTATGATAAAGTTGTTAGAAACTCGTCAATCAAACTCGTTACGAGCTCCACACAAGTAAAATGTCCTGGTTTCGTTATCGACCAACCTAAATCTTATTTTCACAGATCAAATTTCGTGATTATTGTTTAGAAAAGCAAAAACCTTAGTCCAAAAGCTAGAAACGTGATGCAATCTGAAGCGAAGCAGCTTTGACTGTATGGTGGATTTGTTTCTAGAGGGGTTTAGTTAATACTATGAAACAAGCCCGTAGCCACGGGGGGCATTCGGGGACAGTTCCCCCAAAATATTTTTCTCCCTAAATTACGCTGTGCTCAGAAAAAGTTTTTAAACATATAATGAAAACAAAAATCGTGTCCCCGTAAAAATGTTTTTTCTCCCCAAACCTTAAACCTTGGCTACGACCTGCTATGAAAGCACTGCTTGGCATCCATGCGTTTAGAGAATATTTTAGAAAGCAAAATATTTGCCAAGAAAAAACGAATAAAATTATTAGAAAGACCGAATGATATTAAAAAGAACAATCGAGTGAAATTACTCACAATCAGGATATAACTACCCCCTGATAATGAATATAACGGCCAAAGTAACAGATGCGAACAACATTTTTGCAGATCTTCCGGAAACTGCTTCTGCCATCATCGGTACATTTGCAGTTGTTGCAAGCGAAGCTGGAAGATTGCTCGACCCACCTCACCCAGGATATTATTGTTGCTTGGAGATTTGTGGGTGTTTCAATAACGAGATTAGGCTATTTAATGCAGTGGTTCACAACCGAGGTGCCATTTTTGTAGTACCCTGTGGTGCCGTGAGCTAATACCTTTATCAATATATCATTGAAAAGACATTTTCGAAATGTCGCAAACTTCAAATCAAGTTGCTATTGTTCGCCACTAGGTGCCGCAAATTATATTTTTCTTTTGTAGAGTGCCACAAGCCTAAAAAGGTTGGGAACCACTGATTTAATGGTTACTTGGTTTACGAGACTGATCTCATATTTTTAACTTCGCAATATTTATAAAACATTGAAGCCCCGATCCCTACGAATTGGTCCCCGTATCATCGGATCTACTCGATAAACATTTCTGCTTCTGTTGACTTTATAAATCCCGTTGAAAGGATCCACAAGATTATCAGTTCAAATACTTAAGCGTCGTACTCAGTGACGGATTTACGCATAGGCCAAATAGGCCATTGCCCAAGGCTCCGCGCTGTTGGGTCCCCACGCAACTCCGTCCTATGACGATGCTTTATTAATTTAAAATTAGCGAAACTGCGCAGAGGCATAACTTCACAATTTACTTTGATACAAGCGAAAATTCAAACGTCTAGAGCAGTGTTTCCCAACCTTTTCCACCTTGCGGCACCCTGCAGGAAAGAAACATAATTTGATGCACCAGCGTCGAGCCCACAGCGATTTGCTTAAAGGTTTGATGGCATTTTGAGATTGGAATGTGGAAAATCATATTAGCTCACTGCACCTCTGAGTATTACAAATGGAACCCTAGGGTGCTGCAGCGCCCCGGTTTGGGAACCACTGGTCTAGAGAGGCTCTTGATGGGTACAGTAACGACACGATGATATTGTTTTTTACGCAATATAGAAATGACAATACTGCGTTTCATCGGAGTTCAGCAGTGTCTGGCGGTCTTACATTGTTGCGAGCTTTTTGTCAGTGGAAGATTGAACATCAAGTAAGAAAGTGTTGTGTGAAAGGCTTGATACTGAGCTGAGAAACACGGCTGGGCCCGAGAGAGATGCAGGACGTCTGCATGAAAGTAGTTACAAGAAAAGAATGAAAAGGAAAGAACAGGAATTAAGAAATGCACTGAATTTGCAAAAAAACAGCAAAATCAGTAAATTGTTTGCTTGTGATATGCTATTCTCCGTCCGTAATAGAGAACAGTGCTTCTTCGGCAAAACTTGATGTGAAACGCGAGGAGAGTGATCTGTTCCCACAAGATGTTAATGCTAAGAAAATATGAAGGAGAGCAGAAGACAGCAAATGTTAATAGTATGAAGCTTGAAGGTGGTAAAGACTTTCCGTACGACGCTAATCTGGAGGGAATAATTGCAGAGGACCAAGAACGATGAAATGTATATATCCGCATGAAAATGTATATATCCGAAAAATAGACCTATAAAAAATGTTAGACATAACGGAAATTTACCTAAAAGAACTTCTGAACCACACAAAAGAGGTATAAATTCCAAGAAAAGATCGCATTATTGTTTGTTCTTGTGAAGAATGTGAGAAAGGCTTTAATTTCTGTTGAAGATCTAAAGAAGATCTAAGGCACTGGTACTCAACGTGGGCGAAATCGCCCCCCAGGGAGCGATTTTATGCGTTGTAGGGGCGATTTTGTGTTTGACGAAATTTGTGGGGAGATTTCAGTTTCCAGGGGGGTGATTTCTGCACATTAAAATATACAAACATTTTGAATTAATTCCAAAAAAACAATATTTGTTACTTTGGAATCAAAACATTTGATGCACTTTCGACTCCATGGTTGATAACAAAGATTATAAAACACATATCGGACTGGTGACGTAACAATCAAACTAACATTGTTCTGTGTAACGCTTCACTGCACCAACTATTCAACACCACTGCGACTGTCTCTGGCTGGGAGTCAAGCATTGCGGTTCTCACAAACATTATGAATGTTCAGTTATTCTGTTGAGTCTTTTGTTCAAAATAAGATAACAGAGTAGAGAAACTGTTGCACTGAGTAGTTAGGTTGGTTAACCCCATCGTTGCATGATCAAAGTCACACACAGGGTATGAAACAGTAACATTTGCCAGCCTGCATACGTCAGCAAGCGGAGTTTTGGACGTTTCTGGTATAGTATGCGTTAATTAGTTCTATTATACTGATATTGGTTGAAAGCGACCAATATTGATATAGCTATCAGAAAATACCCAATCGGTCAAACTCCATTTTTCAAGAGGAAAACTTCAGCTTTTTCGAAGATAGTAAAAACGGTCCAACAATCGTAATATTAAATCTTCGCGTAGACTTTCGCGGCAATAGCTAATATTAATTGCAAGTTGCCGTCAACTTTAACCTAGTTAATTTTCGCCGTGAACTGTCACATATCGCTCCAACGGTATGTGGTATCATTAGCAAAACTGCCTTGAAACAGGTCTTCATGGCCTTCGGTAGAGCATTGCCAAACCTTTGTTTCGTAGGCAAAAAATACGACAGTCCTTTATCACGTTTTATGATATTTGGTCAGTACCTTGAGTAAAACAATGTAGGGCTACGGAAGTTTGCTCTGTTGTAAAAATACAGGAAATATGGCTGTTGCGAGAAGATATATGTAGCAGTTAATGGCTAATGAAACTAGTAACGGCTAGCTGTAAGTTGTAAAACGTTCTTATTGTGTTTTTCCGTCAGTTCGAGTGTTTTGCTGTAGTCTGGAAACAGCTGTACTGTGTTCATCTGACTTTTGACAGAGTATAACTGAACAGTAGGCTAGGAAAGGAGCAACGTAGACCGGCAAGTAAGTCCAAACACCCCAATCTTGACCAAACGGAGGAGTCCAAAAATTCCTTTTCGCCACCTGTTGTTTTGAGGCTTGCTATGAAGTCATTCTGTTGTGGAGCGCACGACGAAAGTTACATTGCACAGAAAGTTACTGGGTGAACTACTTTTGCCATCTAGCAAGCATAAGCGATTGCGGTTGCACCATCCAGGAACGTCTCATCAACATTCAAAGTGACGATGAACATTTGTGCTGCATTTCAGCCCGTGCTACATTTTATACACACGGATGGTGAAATTTTTGGATTAAGTGCAGTGAGCGTTTCCCAGAACTTTAAGGAAAAGTGAAGGTATTATTACTGGCGTTTTCCTGAGCAATGTTTCAGTCGATTACTGCAGATTCGTAATAAATACGGCAATCGTCTTGACATGAACAAGACCGAGCAAACGCCATACCACTTAGTTGACCAACTTGCAACTTGCTTTGAGAAAGCTTACAGATACACACCATCGCAAGGTTTGCATTAGTTGGAACCAACTGTTTTTTTGGAAATGAACAACGTTTATTCTACAAATGCATTTGCATTCGTTTTAGTTTGCGCTAACTAGATTGCGTGTTTATATTTCATTAGCACTGAAATTATTTTCAAAACAAAATGATATTTTCAGACAACGCAAAAATTATAGGAACGGGGAGATTTTCTCGCAAAGTACGTGTAGGGGGACGGTTGTATCAAAAAGGTTGAAGACCACTGATCTAAGGCAATCGACACCACAAAAGATAGAATTTCGAGAAGGCACTTCGCAATAAGAGGGGCATACATTCACGCTTTTAAGATAAGTGACCAAATAGGTCACACCTACGTGGGGCCCAAAAACTAAGATGGCCCAGGGCCCCGCGCTCCCTAAGTCCGTCCCTGGTCGTCTTCTGCTTTCAGAGCCAGGTGACGAAATTATTGTTTGAACTTTGATATATAACGATGCATCCAAATCCAGGCGTTATATTTAAAAGCAATGTTCTTCTTCACAGCGCTGCGTTCATATGTTATAACGAAGACTTGCAAAACTCAATCCAATAAAGAATATGAAGTTACCTTGTTTGCAAATGAAAATCAGTGAGCTTCACTCAATCGTTACAATTTTGTTCACAGACTTACACGCTCTTGCTGTGTTCCTACATCGGGCAAACGCAACACAATCTTTTTCGGGTCTCGTGACACCTAATAGGTGTAAAATAAATATGTGTAATTGACTCCACCGACACTTGTGAGGTGTAGGGATGTTTTAGCTGCCGTACCAAGTCCAGTTACTTTCCTAGAGTGCAAGAAAACATACAGTGGGTCCACAGGCCTTTTCTCTTTTGTGGAGGCTCAGATTGGTGGATGACTTTCAAGTTGTTTCATCCCCTCCTTCAGATCCTGGTACATTCAACCGCAGAGTACAAGTTCCTGACCTCCTGTCTGGTGCTGCAGTGCTCAAACCCGCCTCATCGACCCCGCCATCAACGACGCCTTGTGAATTGTGACTGGATGCCTGCGTCCTACACCAGCGGACAACCTTCCTATCCTCACAGGCATCCAACCTGCTGAGCTTTCTCGAAATAGAGCCACACTGTCTCTAACACGCCGGGCCATGGATCCTGGACATCTGCTCCACTCAGCGCTCACCTGTCCATTGAGTGCAAACGCACAGTGCCTCAAATCGAGACAACCGTTTGTACCCGCCGCACAACAACTCATCATTTCATCTGACAACAACAACAACAGAAGTGAGGCACTCTGTGCGGATCACCGATGGAATGCGGACAACACTAAGAGACTACGCACTTTCATCCTCCTGGAGTGACCCTTCCAAGAACAGCCTGGGTCCGGCTTAATCGCCTCCGCACCGGTGTCGAACGTTTCCGCTCCTGCTTGTACAAACGGGGTATGTCCTCCTCTGCGGCCTGTGAGTGTGGCGCAGAAGAACAAACCGTCGACCATGTTGTCCTCCAATGTCCAATCCATCGACCTCCCCATGGACCGCACGGCCTGACGGTTCTGGACGATGAGACAAGCGAATGGCTGCTCAACACCTGCCCCGAGATTTAGTGCGGCCAAGCAGTGGACAGCATAAACTCGCTCAAACGAAGACCTTTGTGGTTTCATGCATGAGTAGTCAGAGTGCACTGAAGTTCAGCTGTAGCGACTGAAAGAGCGTTTTTGATGAAAGTGAAAAGCTGTAACGGCGTTTTAGCTTATAGCTGGTAATATTATATCTGATGTGATATGAAGTATGATTTGACAATTAAAAGCATTCGGTTTTTTATAGGCATTAGGGGAATCAGCCAGTTGGGCTCTGCCTTCACCTTATGCGATGATTCAAATTTGCGTGTTCAAGTAACTTCACTCCACAGGTGAAACATGCGAGGAATTAATCGCAAATTTTTAATAGGAAAACGATTTCACGTAAGACCACACATCATCAGTCCTTACATCTTATTCAAATAGAATCATAGAATCATCTTATTCAAAATAAATTATATTTGAAAAAGATGTAAGGACTGATGATGCGTAATGTTACTTGAAATCGATTTCCTATCAAAAATTTGTGATTGATTCCTTGCTTCTTTCACCTGTGGTTACTTGAAGTATGATTTTATGATATAACCTAAACTTTTTGACCTAATACGTATATTAGAAAGTATGCAGTGTGCACTGTGCACAATTTGCCTGCTGACTTGTCCGAGTAAGTAGGCTACAGTGAAAACAGCACAAAGTCTCAACAACAGACTTCATTTCATTGCTAAATTTCCTAGTGGCCACCGCAAAATCAGCATGGTTTGCAACAGCAAGTATCATCGAAAAACAACTTTGTTCTACTGCGAGACCTGAACTAATATACCAGGACAGCATTCCAGTGATTGTTTCCAAAAATAACACACTGTCGAAAACTACAAGGAAATGGAACCTACACTTTTTTTGTCTTGAAAAAAACATGCGCTTTTACTTTCTTGCTATTCTCTTTGTCGTTGGTGATTCTGTTTGAAGTGATGTTTACAGTAGTGTGCAAATTACTTGACGCACGTGGATTTTTTCATGTGCAAGACGTTTGAACGAGCTTAGCATGCTTATTCGGTAGAAACTCGACTTTTATACTGTAACAATGAAAGAACAACATTGCACAGTGCTTGTCACGAAAAATGGGCACAATTATAACGTCATTATGTGAATTATGTCATTTATTCATTAGCGAATTCCTCTTCAAGCTGTTTCTAGTGGTACGTTTGGCTGGAGAAAATTAAAAGTAAATAGCAGGTACTGATCCCAAATGGCGTGCCAGTATTTTAACCCTCCATGCGTATTGTAAAACGTCATTGTGGGATGTTGCCAACATGACTGGACGAAGTCAATAACCATCATGTCGTGTTATTAGACAGGTCAAGGCAACAGGGTTGTTTACTCCCAATTAAAAAGGAAAAACATGGTCAAAAGTGAAACCAACTCCAAAAGGCATGCATAGATAATGCGAAATGGCAAAAATAAACACAAGAAAAACTAGTAGTGACCCACAAAACGATTTGGAGTATTCTGAAGTAAAAATTAGTGCGTCTCTTGTGAGAAGAAGTCTGGTTTTAGTTGGCAGAAAGGCCAGATACGAAAACCAACTTTTGACTGAGAAAATGCGATGCAACAGGCTTTCATGAGCACAAAGTACAAATAATGGAGTGCAGAAGGTTAGAAAAAAGTTTTAGTTTCCGAATAAAGTCCGTGTTTGGTGCAAGGACAGCAGTGTTGTCATACCAGGAAAAGTTATGGGTAGAAGCAGTGGCGTAGCAAGGGGGGGAGGGGCTGGGGCCGCGGGCCCCGGGTGGCACTTTCAGATGGGCGGCACTTCGCTGACCAAGCATTAATTTTTGAAAGGAGTTTAAAACTTCTAGTTTTTCGTTATTATTTTAAATACATTTTCTCCCGCTTTTCAATTTTCATGTTTAGAAGCTCTAGATTGGTAGGCTAGCCTAAAAGATCACGACATGTGGCTTTGGAGTGAGTGAATTGATAAAATGTTTGAGGGGCGAAGAGTTTCCTGAGGGGGCCCAAACAT
>Ga0210059_1001879_pt1 | contig 32211 bp, 18 predicted proteins | sample Ectturendosymbi2_FD_188042 | JGI IMG/M metagenome (GOLD analysis project Ga0210059, IMG submission 188042) | Ecteinascidia turbinata endosymbiont from Florida, USA - Sample 2 (SPAdes) (version 2) | ecosystem: Host-associated > Tunicates > Ascidians > Unclassified | place: Key West, Florida... | reverse complement strand
CCCCCTTAGAAAAATCCTGGCTGCGCCCCTGCACCCATTTGTACCCGGCACACAACAAGTCATGGTTTCATGTGACAACAACAACAACATACGCGCGGCGCTCTGGGCGGATCACCAACGAAAGGCGGAGTTGGTGGACAAGTTTACGAGTCTCCGTACTTTCATCCCCGGCACCCACCTTCCCGGAATGACCCTCCCAAAACAGCGTGGGTCCGACTTAACCGCCTCCGCACCAGTGTCGGGCGTTTCCACTTCTGCTTGCATAAATAGGATATGGCCTCCTCTGCGGCCTGTGAGTGTGGCCCATAAGGACAAACCGTCGGCTATGTTGTCCTCCAACGTCCAATCCATCGCCTCCTCATTGACTGCACGACCTGACTGTTCTGGACGATGTGGCAATCGAATGGCTGCTCAACACCTGTCCGGAGATCTAGTGCGCCCAAGCAGTGGATTGAAAGAACTGGCTCAAACAACGAAGAAGAAGCGAAACTGCCAACAAAATCGTGAAGAGATCCAGCTTCCCAGCTTCATCAAACCCAAAACAAGTTCCAGGTCTTCATCCACGCTTTGTTGTTTTGTTGAAAGAAGCATTTCGTTGAATTAGCCATTGCATTGCTACAGATTTCACAGACGCGAGCGGCTTATCCCGGTCTTGCGCCTATTTTTTGCTATCGAAAGGCAATTCATGCAACTGCAAAAATGTCTCAAGCAAAACGAATAACAAGATTGACTGGCGAGCTCGATCAACTTGCCATCCCCTGACGATCGGATTACAATTGAAGTTCAGCGATTTTGTGGTTAGAATGCAATGCGTTTCACGCCTGGGGTGAGGTTTAATCATCAAGCTTTAGTTTCGAAACCGAGAGGCTTAAAGGTTTTGCAAAAAAATTTATATCAAAAGTTATTTCACATGGGGGAGGATCATGTTCTGAATGTTAATTTGCGTGTCAAGTTAGTGATACCATTTATCTTCACAGATATTCAAAGAGTGAAAACTTGGTTGTTCGACAAAGGTAAAGGTACATACTGCGTGCAGAGGTGGTTCATTTATAGTGCCATGGCTCTTTGAATAGTGTCGCGACAAAACCATCTGGTCTTTGACACTGTCAGTTTCACAATCCTGTTTGTTCCGATTACTCCGGTGCGCTGACCATCTCACCGAAAATTTGTTGCACGTTTGACCAACATACTGTTCATATCACACAAGTGGCCACGTTGATGCCAAAGTTTGCGCAAGTCAAGTTTTGATTCAGGGGGAAAGTTTTATTTTTTGTCAGCAATTGTGAAACGTTTGGTAGCAATGTACTTGTGTTATTTTTTCCATGGCAACCACAAAGTGCACTTTTTTGAGCTTGTGTTATGATTTATTCATTTTAGCCTCGAATTTGTTTGCTTTCTATGCTCTCACTTGAGCCTTTCAACTTTTCACCCGTAAGATTTGCTTGCAAATTTTTTCACCCGTAAGATTTGCTTGCAATCCCCAATTCAAGACTGAAGATATTAAAATTTTGCTTATCGATTACTTGCTTACCCCCACTGTGGGGGGCACATACTTGATATAGATACAGTATGTGCAAGTTTGAATCATCGCATTTATAAGATGAAAGCAGAGCGTAGTCGGATGATTCCTCGAAAGCATACAGAAAAACTAGGGCTTTTAACTCCAGGTTACATAATTATTTACTTTTTCATCACGCGCCTCTAACGATTGTAATTTCTAGAAAAAGGTCTGTCTTGGTCACCTGAGTTTTATAAACAGATAGAAGCAAGACATCGGCAGCACACGGATGTTAATCATGCGATGCAAGCGAAACTTCGCGGAAGAGACGTTGCTACAGGCAATAGGCAACAGGTCAGGCAGTGCAAATGCCGGAACTTGATTGTATGCAAGGATTGCTTGAGCATGACGAGAATTCTGCTTTGAAGCCAGAACCGATTGTGTTTTGTTAAATGGAAACAAGCGTTGGTCCCATCTGTGACAGAAATAACAGAAAGAGTAGGTTTGTATTCGAATTTTATTGCAGCTCCGCATGGATTTGTTTTGTGTACGTGCAACCAATCAATTTAACCAAACTGTTGTTATGTCTGACTACAGAAAGTTTCATTAGGTTACTAAGAAATAAACCTTCTGTACACCAGGTGCAGACCGCAGACGGTTTTAATCACAACGATGCATTGGCGGTAGCAATTATGACAGGGTAACGGCTCTTCATTGGTACAAATGTACAATGCTTCATGCGCCTTTAGACAGGTGGTTTTATCAGCTCTTCAGCTAAAAGTGGGAATGCGTTTTGCAAAAAAAGCGATAAGATTGTACAGAGCAGATATTTCGTTTAAGAACAGGTTGATTATTATCGCTTTATCACGAACTGCTGGTAAAATGAAAAAATGTTTGAAACTCATTTTATTTTGCATTGCATCTTCAACAAAAACACAGGAACTGCTTAAACATTTTTAATATATTCTTTCTTCTAATCAGAGACAAATGTTTTATTGCATAATACAGACTTCACTTTGGTCCTGTAAAATTTTTTTGGGTATTGTCAATTGTGACTATAACGAACACAACACAGTGTCTATGTATGCCTGAAACAAAACAATGTGATGTTTAGGATAAGGTAGGTTCGTCGGAATGCTGTGTATTGGGTATGTTGAAAACTTTGCATTTTCTCGCCAACCTCCAACACAACTTCTTTACCTTAGAGCAGCATCCCAATTTAAAGCTGAGGGCAGACCTGACATTTGCAGCTCGTGGACGTTACTGGGTGCTTTGTCTTGTACATATTATATGCTGTATATTTTTATTTCTACTTTTCTTCGACAAAACATTGCATTGTTAAGTCAACCCCACACAGTCTTCAATCCTTCAACTTTTGTCACTTCTCTCCTTTTTGTTTCTCTCCTTTTTGTTTCTAACACCAACTTTTTCAAGTCTTTTTTTCTGACAAGTCTCCACATATTTTACGCATTTTGAGTCCACCAAACTGCATGCAAGGTTTACAAGTGAATGGAGTAACTAAGGTACAATTTAGAGAAACATGGCTGTGATTGCATAACCAGAGAGCTGGCTTCACGTGAAAACGGAAAAGCAAAACTGATGCCGATCACTGACCGACAAGCTTGACATAACATGACGATGAGTCAACACCCGCAGCGGGTCGCGCTGCACATCACTTCAGTTTTGTTTACACTCACGTTTTAATTTTGTACTCCTTTCGGAGTGTCACGAGTGTTCTGCGGCGTACATCTTCGCTTGATTGCGCCGCGGGCCACGCGGCTGCTTGCGCAGTGAATGCTGCACTGTAGCGAGTCAATGGCAGCGCCGTGCGTGAACTGTTCCCTTGCCCTGCTTTGGTTCGATGATGCAAGAGTGAATTTAAATAACATCTGCTCGTTTGAAATGGTACAGCGTGTTGGTTTTTGCTTCAGTTTTGCAATCCGTATTGCAGTAATAACGACATCAAACCGCTGTGTGGACATAGCATGGCCTGCTTATACTCAATACTGTAATACGCTAGAATACTCTTTCACTACAGTACATCAAAAACGTGAGTTAAGGTCGAAGAAAGCAACGAAGTTAAAGCGCGCATGTAATTTGAATGTCAATATTGTCCATTGAAAAATGCTGTTGCAATTGCCGTTCAAAACTAACGGGCTATATAGGCTATTTGCTGATGCGGTTTGCCCCCAAAAGTACTGCAGTCCACTACGTTTGTTGAAATGTAATCCAATCGTTTGAACTGCAAAAAGTGGGTTGCTGTAGTAGGCATCTGCAGGGTTGTGATAATCCCTTTGTTTTGTTTGAAACAAGCCTAAACGCTGCGGTAGTCTGCGCAAAGAAATGAATGGTAGCCCTGGCCTAATTTGTTTCCGCCTTTTATCGTCCTTCAAAAGCTGGGTTTTGTGAAAAGTAATGACTACTGTGCCTCTCATAAACGTTGTCACACCAGGGGCGGATCCAGCCAGTAAGTTTAAGGGGGGCGATGTCAATAATATTTGGTAATCAAGTCTCATTACGGGTTCACTACTGTAGGAGAGATGAAGTATGCGTCAAATACTGCTGTGACAAAACAATTAACGGCAAAATAGCCTTATATCGTCAATGCGGTTGTCCGAATTGTACACAATCATGGTTAATAAAGTTACTTTCGTAGGTTTTGGGGGGGGCGATCGCCCCAATCGCCCCGCCTTGGATCCGTTCCTGTGTCACACAAAACTATTCTTTGTTTACCATTTGCAATTGGAAAACCAACAGCTCTTCAAATACCAAAAGAATTAAGTTACTCGTGTGGCGTCGTGATTATGTCACATATAACGATGAATTCGTAACGGTAATAGTAGAGTGAGCCTGGTCGAACGGGGAAACTCTGCTATTGCTGTTATGCGGAGGGTCGTCGGTTCGACACTCTCTTAGGTTGCTCAGAGCGACACAGCATCGTGGCTGCAACACTCGTGAAGCTGGGGCCGCTAGCCTAAGGACCGCAGCACAGAATAGCCATCTCAGTCGTTTCAGTTGCACTGAGCAGGACTGAGCTCTCTTGACGTCACAGCTCACTTCGAGCACTCTTGACGTCATAGCTCACTTCGAGCGCCGGTGTTGGCACGACCATGTGAATAGACCTTTTGTGTGGGTCTTATTTGTTTGAGAGACGCGCATCGACAATGACTGGAATTGACAAGGCGTACCAATTGTAGGGCGCTGCAACACGGTGTGTTTAACCCGTTCGCCGAACTACGTGCTCCTTTTCCAGGATTAAAAGGTTTTGCTACTTTCAATACATCCTTGAAGTGTATAAAGTGGAAATTAAGAACTTGCTTACTGATCAGAATTCGCCACTCTGTGGAGAACAGTGAAGTAGGGTTTTCAAGGAATCTGCCTGCCATGCAGTGCTTACATAACTTACTGCACGTATCAACATTTAGGTGACGATGTACTAGGGTTACGGAGTCGGAGGTAAAATATCCGACTCCAACTCCGACTGTTCCAAAATTTCCGACTTCCGGCTCCGACTCCTTAAACATAAAGGGAATGAAATTTGGCTGTTAAAATCAACGGAAATCGTGGTACACAGCAAGAAATCTGTTTCAACAAAGTTTCAAAAGAAATTGTACTATTTCAACAGGAATTCCCATTTTTAGAGTGTAATGCAAAAAATGATCCAATTGAACATCCGGAGTGGGGGTCGGACCAAAAAATCCGACTCCGACTCCCAGCGTTGTCAGAAATCCGACTTCGACTCCACCCAAAAACCTCCGACTCCTTACGACTCCGACTCCACAACCCTGCGACGTACCACAAGTGTTAAAGTATCTAAATATGCTCGCAGTGTTTGGTAGGAAATCGATTTCGCGTCAGTTACGCATCTTCCGTCCTTATTCAGATAGAGAATAGTTACTTTCATTTGACCGCATTTAACGAACAGCTTTTCCGGGATCGACGATTTGTTACTGCCTTGTGTCCGCTAACACAGTTTGCCACAGCGATAACTGCACAACTTGTTTTCTGTTCTCGTGAAAAACGCGCTGTAAATTTGCCGCTCTTTCTATTTCCCGTAAGAGACGTTTTCGGCCCTTAAATGTGTAACCCAAATTCTGCCATTTGAAACAACGAGTTTTTTTATAATACGCAAGGAAAGAACATCTGAGTTGAGTGACCCACATCGTTTTGGTGTGTACTTCATTTGTTGCTGTGGGAGAATTAGCGCGCAATTGCAGTTCGTCAATCGACGTTGAGCTTGTAGGTGTAGGGTTGCAGTGGTGCGCTTGAGCTATGCTCTAAGCGTTTGAGTTGAGTGCTTTCTTTGTTTTCTAGCTTTCTGTCTATCGAAAGAAATCCTTTCCAAGCAAAGAATCAGACACTAAAGATCTTACAGAGCATATATTTCGCCTACATCATCAGCTCTTTGTTTTTCTAGGTGTGTCTTCTTTCTTTATTTTATAGGTTTGCAGTTTAGTGCTGTGCTGAGCGTTTGATCCTAATACAGATAACCGCTTTTGGGTGCATCTTGCTTGTCGCGCGCTCGGCTAACCGATGTGAACTTTGTTTGTTCAGTTTAGCTGCGCTGGTAGAATGCTTGGTTCTGCTTGTGCTGTTTCAAAAACCGCATTGGACTATAAGTCGCGACTGAAATTTGCTTAATATGTGCAACAGGTGTTTGCGCTGACAATCTTCCGTAACTTCTGTAGGGAAGACCATGACAGGCTGCAGTTCTGCTGATGCGCGGAATGTGCGAAGTGTCAGAATAGGCGCAAGTTGTCGGGTACGTGTCAAAACTTGTAAGTGCTAGCTCTCCACAGCTCGCAATCGCATCTAAGCCTGGCACCGCAACACCATTTTTGGAATCTCTATGTGAGCAAGTTCGAATCATCGCAAAATGTTTAAAGCAGAGCTTAGTGGCCAAATACTACGAAAGCTCACAGAAATCTTGAGCCTTCAGTTGCTCTTTCTCTTCTGATTTTCATCTTTTACTGCCCCAGGCCTAAAACAGTTACTGCTTTATGCCTAAAACGTTTCGCTAATCCGTCGTAGTTTTTTTCAATTTTCGCTTTCCGTTTGTTTTGTGTTTGCTCTCAAACCGTGATTTCGCACCTTTCTGAACTGATTTTTTTGTATTGCTGCCACTCACCGTTCTTTTGCATTTGTGTCACTGCCACAGAGCGGTCGGATTTTCACTCATAGTTGTGGTGTTTGCTTCGCCAGTGTGGAATCGAAGTTTCATTTTGTCTCAGTGCCTTCAACACCACTTCTTGTCCCTTACCCGCTTTAAAATGCCACAGTATTCAGTTGTTAACTCAGAGATTTACAAGATTAATTTTATTTTTCAGAAATACACTGGCAAAGGATTTGCTGTCGTGTGTTTTAGTAAAAAACGTGTATATTCTGTGACTGCTCGACGTCAGTTTTGTTATCTGGCGTATCGTTTTCAACGTCAAACATCAGCAGCATTTTGCGCATTGTTGCGTTTCTTGCCTGTGCTGCACCAAGAATGAAGTCGTGCATCGGAATTTCCCTGGTTTTTGTGTCCATTGTTCTTCCAGCTGCACTATCCTGTAAGGAAACACAGTGTTATTGAAATGTATGATGAAGCAACTGCTTGAAACTTTAACTTGTGTGCTACTTTTTCCAGATGACCCATGCTGTTCCTATCCATGCCAAAACGTAGGAGTCTGCATGCCGGAGGGCGAAAACAAATACCAGTGCGATTGCATGGGGACCGGATACTATGGAGACAACTGTGAAATACGTGAGTGATGCTAAGGATGCTTATTGACGCAAACTCACACTGGCTTTATCAGAAGCTTTTCCGAGTTTTCCTCAACTGTCCAGCAGCTTGACAATGGAATGTAGTTGGAAAAAGCATGAGCTTTTGTTGCCTGCAGGCATAGATTGGAGAGATTTGGCTCTATTGACTAAACCTTCGCCAAAAATTGAGTCAGAGAAACATTTCTAAACTTTTGTATATCCACACCTGTCGACTTTGCAGCTCAAGCAGGTGTTCAGCAATGCAATCCACTTCTTAATAAGCCTGTAGCTCTAACACCTCAAAAAGGCTTCACAACCAGTTAAATGGTTTGATGTAATTGTGACAAGGGATATATCTATCCAACTAGGAGAGATGTAGAAAGGCGCTCAAGAAAGATTTGACGAACGAAGTGCAAATCTATTTCTACCTCTTCTGCAAACGCATTTAATGCCAGAAAAGCAACTATTTTTTCATTTTCAATTCGATAGATCCAGAACTGTATTTTACCTTTAAACCGCGACGATGTCTCGGGCACATCTAAAATATTTTACCTTTTTCCCTGCACAGAGATGTCTAGTGGGTTCAAACGTATAAAAAATCACCTAAGAATAGCTACTTGGCAATCCACTTGCTGTCGTTGAACCGTTCAGCAAAGTCATGATCCTGTTCCATCAATAAAGCACCGGTGCCACTGCGCGGGACACTCTTCCCAGCACCTTTCCTCATGAACCAAAAGGATATTCAAATGAAACAAACGTCCACTGTGTTCTGCTCCCATCTCACCACAGAAAACACCAAATTAACGAATGCGTCAGGGACGGCATTTGGTGTTATTGACTCAACCGAACATGCGGTTTTGTTTTCAATTCCATTTTTCGTTTCTTTTTTGAAATCCATATAAAATGAATGCGTTGATTTCAAAATAACGATGTGTTAATGGTACTGTATGTCATGCGCTTACGAAAAACAGATTCTTCCCAGTTCAAGACATTAAACTTAGAGGATCGTGTACGTTTTGGCGCTGCCGTTTTCTCGACAAATATATGGCGTCGGCCATTTGGCGCCGGAGTGTTCTGGCAACATCCGTTTTGGCGCTGAGCTGTTTTGGCGTCAGTTTAGGGTCTGACAGGTGTGTAACGAAAATGGATAAAAACATGGTTGAAACTTTAATGTACATTGTAAGTGTGAGCTATACCTCGCAAACGTTTATGTGGTGCACGTGAGTCAAAATGTTTTGCGATGTTTAGAATACATAGCTAGAATGGATGCTTGTTTAGACACGTATGTTTAGAATGCGTTTATCAGCCTTAATTCATGTAAGGAATTTCTGATTCGGGGCTTTTCCATCAACCAACAGCTCATAGCAAGCATTACGACCTTCTTGATTACGACCTTTGATTACGACCTACGACCTTTGATTACGAAGTTTGATTACGACCTTCTGTTTTTAGACAAAAAGGGCATGATGTTTGCTATGAGCAGTTGATTGCTTTTACATTTATCTAAAACGTATAGATACCCGTCTTGGGAAAACGTTGGTCTACCTTCTCGCTAAAAATCTTTTAATCCATTTCTGGTACGGGCTCCCGAGAAAAAATTAAAGGAAGATACTTTGGTGTTAAGAAAAGCCCGTCGCTAGTACAGTAGCTTAGCACGAAAACACCTCAGCGCCAAATAGTCCCATTCTGAAATTCAGATTTTTGAGACCTCTGCCCACCTTCATCAATATCCTAAATAGTTTGTAAGAATTCATCAGCATATATCTTGACATTTTCACCTTGTTTTTACCTGCTGCTTCCCCGCATTGATAAGGATGTGAGAGTGACGTTCCGTTTACAGGAAATGCCTTCGTGGGCCATCTTCAGCAGAACACGCAAGCAAAATCGTCAGATTACTGCTGTGGTTTTCCTTTTTTCACCAGCTTGGGCGTGTTTTAGGTGCAAACAAACAACAATTTCAAAGGATGCAACAGTTCAACATCAGTGTTCTAAATTTGATTGATGTAGTACGTTGGACGAACTGCGTTTTGCTCTCTCATAATTTTAACCTTGGTCTTCATGACCTAAACCTTGCGCAAGTTACTTTGAAGGGAATGGATTCACATGGTTGATTCAAAGTTTTCAAGCTTCTTGTTGTAGTCCCATCAATGTTGCTATAACTCAGTCCGCTAGAAAAACAGAACTTTACGAGACGCGATTAACGATTTCATAGTCGTATGTTTCACGTTATAAGGTCAACAGAAAGACAACTCTTTTTAGCAAACTTTGCAAGGGCCCAACAATTACATATCACTGATTATGCAGTGGTGCGCTCGTATGTTGTGTACTAGTAGAGAGCTTAGCATATACCTTTATAATTGGGAAGGTTCGTGCCAAAACCTTTTGATTGCTTGTCAATGCGTAAACAGATGTCGGCGCAAGTGTAGGTACTAGCGAAGTAAATTGTCTCGCTTTTTAATGATCCAGACAAATTATTACCAGGTACTAAAATGGTAGACTTTTCAGGAAGAGAAAGTACCAGTTTTTCAACAAAACGTGGGAGGATTCTTAAAATGCATCAGCATTTTAACAGCACATGCTGTGTCAAAGCCATGCCTGCGTTTCTACTGCTAGTGGCAATTGTTCACTGTTTGATTTCCGTGTGACACTGTTTTCACTGAACCATGACCACGCGAACTTCCTTCTTCTAATATGACGTAGGGGAGTATTATGCACAAAAAGGTAAAGGCTACTTTATGCTAAAGGTTTCATTCCTTAAACCTTAGCATAAAGTAGCCTTTAATCTGCTGCCTCCTGAAAAAAATTGCTTTTTATGATTTCAGGTGAAATTTAACTTAGAAATGCATCTTGACGATCTTTTTTCTGACTACTCTGACTGGGGTACCACTTTTCGTGCGTGGAAATCTTGGGCAGATTTTTTTATGTGATTACTTGCTATAGCAACATGCATTCAAGCACCAACGTCATGTTGCAGCTTTTTTATCAACTCGCCTGAAAAAGATGTTTCGACCGTCGAAAAAGAGCATGTTTCACTTTCTGACGCACTTCGACTTTTTCTGGGACATTATTAACAGCATAACCCCAATCCGAAGGTTCCTTATGAAGAGGGTGCTGGCAGGTAAATAATAGGAAGGTCTTTTCTATAACTGCAGACCTGTGTTGGCTGTTTTGCTAGACTGTGAAGTAAAAAAGAATAAGAAGCATTAGTTGTTCAGAAAGCATTAGTTGTTTTGGATTTAATGCTTGAGTATCAGTTATATATCAATGACATGCAACACGCTCTTGGTTTTCGAAGTTGATCCTAGGTTTTTTAATGCTTTCGCAACATGTTAGAGAACGATAGATATTTGTAAAGAAGCATCAAATTGCTAAGAAACGAGCACAGTCAGAATGATAAAATATCATCGATGTCACATAAGCTACACAGGTACAAACAAGCCTTTTTTCAAACCTTGTTTCCACCATGAGTTCAACAAAGTGTTTCCTTTCTTTTTGGTGTTTTTTGCTTGTTTCCTAGTGCGTTGTGCTGCAATTACAATCAAAAAATATATAATAATTAGTTGTGTGTTAATGTTTTGGTCAGTGTTATTGTTATAGTTAAACTAACATCGTATTTTTTCAACTATGCACAATTTGCAAAAAATGCCATTTTCAATTTTCAAAACGCATAAACTAGAATATCTGCAAGCCTCTGTTTGATGAAACTTTCCTAAACATTCCTTTATAATTGAAAACGTTTTAGTGAAATAAATGCATGCCAATGTTCATGAAATAACTGTCAATTGCTTTGTAACTGTACAAGGACGAAAACCTCAGGTACTTTCGACTTCAAAAGCGCTATCTTTTGACACCTTCGGAAACATGTTTCTAATCTTGAAAAACTTACCTCACAATATTTTCCACTTCTTGAAAAATTTACCCAAAGTTCAAGGATCACGACCCAGAATTTTCGACATCTGGCTTCAAAAAAATCTGGTGCAAAAACTCGAAAACATTTATTTTTTATCATATTTCTCTGTAAAAAATTGCCAACCTGTGCTGGTGACGCTTGCTTAAAATCCCCGTTTTCAGATTTCTATCGCTAAGGCTTTTCTCACCGAACGTTAAATTTCGAATTGTTACCATGGACATTTTGCAGTGCGTGTCGGGCCTGTCTCCGAGCCTTCGCCGTACACCGCAACGTCCAGCTACCCAAACTGGGGCGTTTACCAAAATCTGACTGTATACGCCAGGAGCTTGCCACCCGTCCCAGAAGACTGTCCGACTCCTATGGGAGTGAAAGGTAAGCAAATGCCTAGCAGTGTTTCCCATCTTGAATTAACTCCCGGTGCACTAATCTTACGCATAAGCAGGGCTACCATCGATTTGGACTAAAAAATAAGGACCACCAGAAAAAAAACGACATTTATCGACATATTTTTTATTTAAATGTCAGCATAAATGGAAAAATCATGTATGAGGTTGTATCCATGCCTTTTTGAGCAAATAAAAGTGATTGTAACAAAATAGCAGATGAATATGTCAGCCTCATACAACCTGCCAAGAAAAAGTTGACATTTTACGAGGTGGTCCTAAACTTTTGGCCAGTAAAGTAGAAATGGAATTTTAAATCGTTTGTTGCTTCAAGTCGCTTTCTGACATTATTGGTGAAAATAAGATAAAATAAGGACGCAAGTCTAAAATAAGTATATTTCTTAGAAGTAAGTACAATGAAGTTTTCTAAGACAGTCCCTTCATGCTAGGTAAAAATCTTTCAAATAAGGACGCTATGGTAGCCCTGAGCATGAGAGGCTAAACACCGCACTGCATAAAACCTATTCACAGATTGTTATTTAATGCTATTAATTAAGTTGTTTGTTGTGACATGGCAAATCAAACCGCGTGTTGTTGCCTAAACCAGTCAAACGTATCTCTGCTTCAACGTCTATTGCGGAAATCAATTTAGCTGATGCTATGTCACTGCACACAATTCTTTTAACCTTTTGCAAACTTGTTTGCACTTACATCGATTGTGTTTGAGGACGTTTTCCTAAATCCCACGATCGCGTTTAAAGAACTACTCTCCGCATGTGAGACAAGCAAGGTATCCACCTGCAAATTTTTAATAGGAAATTGAGTACAAGTACCACTACGCATCGTCAGTCCTTGAATCCTATTCAAATAGATTTGAATATTTACCTCATTCAAATATATTCCAATCGAACAAGATTTCCTATTAAAAATTTGCAGAGACATTCCTTGCTTGTATCACATGCGGAGAGTAGTAACTTGAATACAGATATGTGCAAGTTTCAATCATTGCGAAAATATTAAAGCGGAGCCCAGTCGGCTGATTCCTCGCAAGCTTACAGAAAACCTAAAGCTTATAATTATTAAAAAACATGTACCAAGATCGTGGTGGTGATGATGGAGCTTAGCCGTTGCAAAACTCACGACACGACGCCGTCGTTTCAGACAGCTAACCACAAGCTTTTATCACGACAGATGGCCCAAAAACACAAGCAGTGGAAATTACCACAAACAGAATGCTTAAATTACTGTGACGCATGGTTAGGAGACCAAAGACGGATGGCTGCGAATCAGTGTCGGAAAGCTTAATTCTAGTCGCTGAACCAGTGCTCTTCAACCTTTTTTGTTACGGTGCACCCTTAAAGACATTTTGACGGACTTTTGCACCCGATTTACTTGAACACTTGAATGCATGCACCCTATTTACTGACACTTCCCCCGTGTCCCCCACCTAATTGCTCCCATGTCTGTAAGTACCTGGGCCTAAATAAGCAAGTCCCCTAATTAAGTAACTCAGCTAAATAAATCAATTGATAATGGCTCATTGCCTGTTGCTTATGAATCACAAATAATCATCTAATTACAATTAGCTCGATATGGTGTGATGCTTATGCACCACACTTTAGATTGTGCAAAGTCTCGGTTAAATCCTGAAAGTTATTGGTTGGTTAATGGTTCATTTTTGCTAACAGAAAGATTTTGTAAAAATTATCTGTTTAGTGTGACAAGTTGGTGATGCACCCTTGTGAACCCTTTCGTAGTGGTGCACCCTACGCACATTTTTGTGCACCCTAGGGTGCACCGTGCACAACGGTTGAAGAGCGCTGCGCTAAACATGTATCAGCACTTAGCAGTCAACCGGACCATCAAACTTCCAGCTTCCTCGTATGCGACAATTAAGGTTTAGTGGTCAGCAACTTTGCTTCTTCTACGGACTTTCGATGCACAGTGGTTGAGCGATAGTGTGATCGAATTGGCGTTTGTTTCCTTTGCTACACGATACAAAGAAATAACGGCATGCGAGCGCTTTTAAGTGAGGTTACGGACTCCGCAACCTGACGCACCGCGCGCTGTTGTAAACACACGTGAAAAATCCTCGCTGTGTTCAAACACGATGTGCTATTTCACCCAAGATGGCCCCACACACAACAAAAACTTGACAGACATCGTGATCGTATCTCGATTTTTTAACGTCTGATCAAGGCAAGATATTGGAAGTTGCTGGAAACCACTCGCAAACGTTCTACTTGCTATTATATTAGTTCATCATGAAAACTAAAGTTGTGCAACTGTAAGGCAAACATGCCCTGAAGCTTGCCCAAGTTCGTGCCGATATGAATTTTTTTCATTGCTACTATATTTTACCGATTGTAAGCTGCGGCCAAGGCCACGGCTTAAATGGTTTTTCATCATTTGCTGTGTCGACGATCGATAACGGCTAACGTTTTTTACGGAATATTTATCAGGCGTTCTGAATATCTTTTGATACAATTTATCGAAAAAACTGTGTGGTAGAATAAGTCAACAGACCCAGGTGAGGTATTAGACCAGTGGTTCTCAACCTTTTCGCTGAAGGGATCCAAATCCAGACCTACAATGTTGTTGCACAGCCGCACTATAAAACGTTTCACACAAGTTAATTGACACGTTTTGTTTTATAGCTGTACGATGTCTGTTGCACATAATGTTAGACGTTTCATTGAAAGACTGCTAGGAAACGCACAAAAGGTGCGTGGGAGCCGCGGTCCAGAGCCGTACGGTGTTCGATCGACTGCGTACGTAAGGCCAATGTGAATCTGTGCAGAGTTTCATATTTTCTGGTGTTTGGGACATTGCCGTAAGGAAATGTTATCGGAGAGACTAAGTAAAATGCCTTATGTTCGAGTGCGGCTTACAATCAAAGGCGGTTTGCAATCACGGTACTCCGCTTGCACAGAACCAAGCTAGATATTTAATATTTTTTCTGAGCCACGAGTAGGTCGTTGACCTCAGCTGCTGTCTAGAAACGGCTGTCAAAACATGATGAGAGAATACGAGTAAAAAGTCACGACATTCCGCATCCAGCAATAAGGAAGTGAGTTGATTTTATTTGGCGAGAATTAGTATTCCAGCAAGAAAAACAAATTAGTGCAAGGATGCCAGGGCATTGAAGGAACCGGAGGTTATTGGTTCGATGCCCCTTAGCAGTTGAATTAGGAAGCAATCATCATCTGCTATTTTTAGGCTAAGAGCTTGAATCGGTGCAGTTTTGCTTAATTAATTGCAATAAGGCTTAGTATGACAAACAGTGAAAAATTTCTTTTTTGGTGTTTTTCCAGCTAGCTCGTTTTTTTGGGTTACGAAATTCATTTGTGATACTTTTTGGCATCAAAGCAAACAGATTTATTTCACCCTAATCACTCAGTAAATTTTACCAACCACGTCACGCTGCCACTGAGTACAGCACCGTAACGTGGGGACAGTCTTCAACAATATAATTTTGAATTCTTTTTGCTTTTACTGTTTACATTTCAAGGAAAGGTTAACACGCGAAAATCGAATAAGAAAAGTGAGAATCTTAGTTCAACGAGATTCCTGCATTTATTGACAGAAACTTAGGATCAACCCTTATAACAGAGAACACAGGTTCTCCATCAGGTTTTGACAGCACTGCTGCCATCTTTCTGTTCTATGATGAAACGTAGTGTACTTGATAATTATATGTTATATTCACATATTAAATTGAAATGGTTTTACTTGGAAAATCTTAACATTTTTTGTGGGATCGCATGCAATGCGGCAGATTTTTGTATTGACAATTGGCGGCAGGCGGGAGCCTGGATGATGTCTCTTGTCTAGATGGTTCCCGTAGTACTTCAGTGCAGTATGTTCCACAGAAAAAAGTGACGATACAAAATAAGCAAAATTGTGATTGGTAGCAATCGTTATAATGATTTAAACATCAAACTGCAATTCTGATTAGTAACGATATAGATAGTAATGGTTTGAAGTTTTAACTGGCAACCTGGTTTTTCGTTGCAATGTAGTACGTCTTCAATAAATCGTGGGGAAATTCTGTCACTGCTTTATTTTCCATACATTTCGTAAGTAAATTCGCTAGAATAGGAGATACTGGAGAAACAACAGGCATCTCAAAAACGAGTTTGCAAAAATTTACTTCGAAAGCTTTCATGCAAACATTAGCCCCTAACACCTTGCACACGTTAGTTACGCAATTCAACGAATGCCGTCAGTTGGTACGTAATTCAACATATTCCGTTCATCTCTCTTTGCGTAATTATTTTTACAGCTAGATACATAGGAACGCTGGTGAATAATGACACGACCTTCAGTCGACACCAAAATCTCGTCATCTTCCGGTCGCATGTCGTTTGATTTATTTGAATTTGCTAGATGAACTTTCTTGTTACGTATAATTTGTCTTCATCTTTTTGAATCGCCGTAAGGTTTAATTCTTTTGTTTCTTTAAATATCCATCATAAAAAAAATCACACAACGCTTATGGAGGGATAAGCACAGAAAAATCATTTAAACCAGTTGTAATGTTAGTCAAACGCAATTTAGATGCAGTAAAACAATTCGTTTGCTTCATCTTGTGTGACAACAGGAGAAAACTTTTAACCTTTTTTTGCCATTTTTCGGTGTCCGAGTGAAACGTCTTTGCTTCCACAAAAACAAAAACTCCTCCGCATTACTTCAGGTAAAAAGAATCTTCCCGATCCGCAGGAGATCGCCAACAAGCTTCTAAAGCGAAAGAAGTTCATACCTTGCCCGCAACGAACCAACGTCATCTTCCCGTTTTTCGCCCAGCATTTCACGCACCAGTTTTTCAAGACCAAGTTTCCGGAGGGAATGCCCAACCAGTGGGGCTTCAACAACGTGAGAATGTGTGCTTGTAAAAACTGCGCAGGTTTTTAAGAGCCCTTCAGGTGGTCACTTCACACAAAAGTATTGCAATATGAAATTTGTTTCATTGCTTGTCTTAAAAGTAGATTTATTCTCAATAGAAAGAAGCAAATTAGGTTTCGCCTTTGATCAGTGGAAAGTTTGCTACTTAACTTACAAAAAATCAAGCCTTAAAAATCAAGCCCCAAATAGCAGGTCGCTCGATTGTTATAAGGAAATGTTTGAATGTATGGCATACTGTCTCAGCTCCCACACCCAACGCAGTGACGTTAAGCAAACATGCCAGCAACAAGGAACACACTGATCCACGGAAGCACACGAAGATAAATATGTGGTGGATATGGAAAGGCATACGTTTAATGGCGCTAATACGATTACTTTTGATGAAACACAAGCGTAGTGTTGCAACCTCTCCGGTGGCGTTGCGTTGATTATGTGATTCACCACGAACGGGATGTGCGTGAAGAATAAAACCATAATATATGTAGCGCGAGCAAGCAATAGTAAGAGAGATTGCGAGCTTGATCTCTGTTGTTGCTTGCTGCCACAATGCGAAGCTTTGTGCACATGCCGCCCGGGATTTCCGATCGCAACAATAGATCTTGGCTGTGCACCTGCTCATTGTTCCACTGATATGATCACAGACTTCGAAAGCTTGACCGTCTGGATATCAAAGTACAAAAAAAGCTTCCAGTAGTTCAAGAACAAAAGTAGCAACCGAACTTTTACTTCCGCACGTCTGATGTTAGCAGTAAAATCTTTTCGTAATATTACGACTTTGGCTGTCATGAAGTGAAGCATAAAACACAAACGGAAAAGTAGATGGTGAAGAAACTAAGGAAAAATCGCACTGATATAGGATTTTCATTTTGAAAACAGTAATTTAAGTTTTTAAAGATTTTTGTAATTAAGGTGATTGTTACAAAGTTGGAAAATTGCTTTGAAAGATGTTTGATTTTACCGCCAGGCTGATATTTAGCTCCAAAACTAAAATTATTTATTGATTTCAATTTTACGATAACTTCAAATGATTCTTATGATGTTAGTCTTCTCGGCTGTGCAGCAAGGCGGAATTCTGTATTACACTTAACTAGTGATTAACGTAAGTATTAAGGGCTACATTCAGTTTGGTGAACTATCAGTTTGCATTCAAGTTCTAAAAAAAATTTTGGCCAGCTTTTCTGTACTCAAAAGTAGATTTTTCACAACGAAAGCATCATCCAAAATTTTTAGAATTTTTTTGCGATCACGTTCACACTTTTATCGGCAGAAAACGTCTCATACAAACACAGCGTAATGTTTTCAAGTGAATGTCCACCCAACGTTTGTGCCATATCGCAAGAGCAACAAAACACATGTCAGGTTAATTTTCGCGCCCATTTCCACATGTTTTTTTAACAAGCACATTTAAAATTTTCTCATCAGCGTTTTTTTTGTGGACAACCTTTCATCGAAAGGGCATCTGGTGAAGGAAAGGACTCGGAAATGATGGGAGATTGAGCGTTATGGATGGTGCCGGCATTTTTGCGGAGCGCACCTTTAAACACCGATAGAAAGATCCGCCGCACGATTGACCGCAGGATATCGCTGCACTCGCAGCTGAGCAATCAGTCGATAATCTTGCTGAGCCTTCTTTTTTTGTGCCAGTGAAGCGTGGCGCGTGTTTTTTTATGGCGGATTAAGTCATCAAATGTTCCGAAACAGGAAATTTGAACTTTGGGAACTTAACTGCGCTGTAGATCCTGTGCCGGTGAGGTTGAATATTTCAACACTTTTGCAAGCTGCTGCGGATGTTGGTCGATAAAGCGTATGCTTCTCAGTCTCTTTATCTTTTCTCTAAACAGTGAAATAAACCAGAGTTGTAAACGGGCTTCATTTCGAAGCCCAAATTCGGCCCGAGATCGACATTTATTTTTGAAGCTCGACTTAGGCCATGAAAGTCAAATTTACCGAGTGAGTCAAGATATGTGCAACTGCGGGGTATTGGTGGCAGAGCAAAGTAAACATGACTAAATAATTCACAATTAATCATTTTTTATTGAAGATTTAATCAACTAGATTGTTTCAACAGTAACTGGCGACAAAAGCGTCCGTCGTTGCGAAAAAATTTTTGTATGCAGGCACGAAATCGGCCAGAAACATTTTGACAAAATTAGGCCCGAACTCGGCCCGAACCCCACTCCAACTTACAAACCTGAAATAAACCACAACAAACACAGGAAGTAGTGTCCACTAAAAACTTGTGCGAAGTAATGCTCAACGAAAAACAGAATCACGACATTTAAGGATGGGCAGAAAAAGCAATGCATGAAGAAGTCCGGGCACGTACCGCAATCAGCGCATAAGAAAAACAAAATGTATTAACGACAAAAAAAAAGAAAATCAGCAGCACGTGAAATAAGCTATAAAAGAAAATGAGCAGCGCGTGAGAAAAGGAAAATACCGATTTTCATCTTCATTTGCGCAGTTGATGCTTCGCAAATGAATTGAACCTGTTCCTGATTGACGCAGGGCCGCCAAATAAAAATACGCTTTGTTGGGTTTCACCCCATGTAAGCCTGCATTGCATAAGCGTTTGACAAATTCTGCACAACGGTCTGTTTTTGAAGCTTCAATACAGATGTCAGCATAGGTTACGTTCCGTGGAATTCGTGCCGAGACGCGCAATGACATTTCAACAATCCAATTTTGTAAATTTTTGCAACTCAAAACCACTGCTCATCACCTGCCACCAGGCCCGTAGCAAGGCCTCCTAGGTAGATTAGGCCGGTATTTTCTAGGAGGCCGTCGTGGGGTACAATATATTTTTAGGGGTCAAGATTTCTGCTTTTATTACATGTTTAAAGCAAATGTTTCTGGACGCAACAAGATTTGGGAAGGCACAAAAATTTGGGGGGCACTACCCCCGAAAGCCGCCTGCGTTCCACTGTGCTATGGTTCACTTGTAAAACCAGCTCCTGAAGCAGTATCGCTACGGTGTCCTGTAAGGTCAAAAACTTTGTTACGGATCAGTTTTTGAGGTTAGCGAACCGCCGCTTTGTTACGTAACGCCGAGATTGGCAACACCTCAAAAAACAATGTGTTAGATCAGTGGTCTTCAACCTTTTTTGTACAATCGTCCCCCTACAGGAACTTTGCTGGAAAATCGCCCCCTACCTATAATTTTTGCGTTGTCTGAAAATATTATACTGCTTCGAAAATACTTCAGTGCTAATGAAATGCAAACGGGCGATCCAGTTAGCACAAAACAAAGCGAATGCAAATGCATTAGTAGAATAAATGTTTTTCCAAATAATGCGAACCTTTCGATGGTGTTTATCTGCAAGATTTTTAAAGCCGGTTGCTAGTTGGTCAGCTTAAGTCAGGTATGGGGAACCTATTTACTATCACGGGCCGCATGAATTGCGCATTATCGCTGGCGGGCCGCAAATCAATTAATTTTATTCTAAAATGCTGCCTGTATCTATAACTATGAGGAACAGTGACTTCTCTTGACTTACTAGGTACCTGCGTATCGTGGAGTTTCGCTTTGATGAGACGTTGCACTCTAACTTGTCTAACGAAAATTATGATGCGGGCCATATCAACTGTTCATGCGGGCCGCAGGTTCCCCACCCCTGGCTTAAGTCGTATGGTGTTCCCCCCGCCTTGTTCGTGTCAAGACGATTGCGGCATTTGTTACGCATGTGCAGTACTTGGCAGAAACCTTGCTCAACAAAATGTGTCGTGTAAAACGCCAGTAATAATAGCTTCACTTTTCCCCAAAGCTTTGGATAACGTTCACTGCCCTTGATCCAAAAATCTGACCATCCCTGTGTATGAAATATAACACGGGCTTCATCGTCGCTTTGAATGACAATGAGACGGTCCTGGATTGTGCAGTCGCATTCGCTTATGTTAGCCAGCCGGAAATAAGGTGGTTCGCCCAGCATCTTTCCGCGTAATGTAACTTTCGGCGTGATCTCCACAATAGAATGGTTTCATAGCAAGCCTCAAACAACAGGTGGCGAAAAATATTTTTGGGCTCCTTAGTTTAGCCAAGATGGGGTGTTTGAGCTTACTCGCCGGTTTAAGTTATTCCTTGCTAGCCTACTGTTCTATTATCTCTATCATAAGACAAATGAACACAATACTGCTTTATTCAAACGCATGACAAAATACTCGAATCGGCTGAAAAACACGATAAGCACCTTTAACAACGTAGAGCTAGCTGTAAATATACAATGTTACTAGCCATTTGCACGTAAATCATCTGGCAACAGTCACATTTTCAGCATTTTTACAACATATCGCAACTCTGTAGCCCTACATAGACTGTTGTCGTCAAGGTACTAACCAAAGATTATAAAACGCGTGATAACCGACTGTGACATTTTTTGCCTGCGGAACAATGGTTTGGCAATGCTCTACCGAAGGCCATGGAGACTTGTTTCGAGGCAATTTCGCCAATGATAACACATACGTTGGAGAGATTTGTGACATTTCACGACGAAAATTAACCAGGCTAAACTTCATGGCAACTTGCAATTAATATTAGTTATCGCCGCGAAAGTCGATGCGATGATTTAGGCGTAGCTATGTTATGATTATTGGGTCATTTCACCATCTTCAACGAAGCTGAAGATATTCTTCTTGAAAAAATAGAGTTTGACCATTGGATATTATCCGATAGCTATATCAATTTTGGCCACTTTCAACCAATAAAAGTACAATAAATTTAATTAACACATACTATACGAGAAACGTCCAAAACGCCCCTGTGCTCATTTATACAGGGTGGCAAATGTTATTGTTTAATGCAGTCCCAGGATTTTGGGGGCTTAGCCATCCCAAATTGAAATATGAAACACTGTAAGTTAGTAGACATTTTGTCAAATTTGAATGTCAAGCACAAACGTAAAGCCCTCCTATTGACGACTTTCTGGCCACGGTTTTGGTTTGATGTCCTTTTTTGTGACGCTGGTCATGCAATGCTTGGGTTAACCAACATAGCAAACTACTCAGTGCAACAGTTTCTCTGCTCTTTCATCTTATTTTGAACATTGGACCCAACAAAATACCTGCACATTCCTTCGTGAGAACCGCAAGGCTTGACGACTCCCAACTCCGCGTGCTTGGATGGTTAGTGCAGTGACGCGTTACACAAGATGATGTTAGTTTGATTGTTGCGTCACCAGTCTGATATCATGTGTTTTATAACTTTTGTCACTGTGGCCACGTGATTGCGCCGCATATAACGCTGAATTCGTTATAGCAATAAAAGATTGAATCTGGTTGAAAGGGAAAACTCTCTTGCTGTTTTGCCGAGGATCGCATGGTCCACTCCCTCTTTCGGTGCCTCAGGGCGACGCAGCATCGCCGCTGCAACATTACGAACCACGGAGTCGAAAGTGCATCAAATGCTTTGTTTCCAAAGTAACATATATTGCTCTTATGGAATCAATTCAAAATTTTAGTAGGTTTTAACCTGCAGAAATCGCCCCCCCCTGGAAACTGAAATCGCCCCCCAAATCTCCTAAGTTACAAAATCGCCCCCACAACACATAAAATCGCCCCCTGGGAGGCGATTTCGCTCGCGTTGAAGACCGTTGCGCTAGATTATTATTTTCAGTGTGGATGACATAAGTTGGAAGCATAGGTTGTTAAACACTGTTCGATTCTCGTACAGATCTCAGACGTTACTAATGAGACAAAATGTGAAGGCATTTTTACGAGAGTGAAAAATATCATGTACCGGCTTTTTTCGCGATAATGTTTTCATGCTACGGGTGACGTTGGGTTTGCAGAGGGTTTTGTTCACAGCAGACCGCACACAAAGATACACGCCAAGTCCTATTTCCAAATGCAACAAAGTTAAACTTTTTTTCAAAACTTGCATAGGTTTCTCAACCTCTGCAACACTTCGTCAGTTTTTGAGATTGTTTTTAGCGTAGTTTGCGCATTTTCAGACCCCGGCCCTGCCTGATTCGTTTAACAACGACGTGGGCAAAGGAAGAGATATCAACACATGCACATCTGTGCTACTGTTCAGTGTTCACCACAACTCGTCAAGCAGAGAGCGCACTGAGGGCCTTTACCGGGAAAACAATCTTGCGAGAAGATATCATTATCGGATGCAGCTAACCTTTTTCGTCCTCACGCCTGATTCCATAAATGCCAATTTGAATTTAACGGTTGCTTAAAAGCACATTCCAAGTTAACATGGGCGCACACCTTTTGAAACGTCTGTGATATCGGAGTCAGACAACTAAGCAGTAGCGTAGCCAGCCAAACTTTTGGGAAGGGCCAAATATTTTCACTTTGAACGAGCAACAATATTTGTTTTGGGACACCGCCTCTCGAAGCACAAAACGACAAGATATGACAAAAATTTTAGGAGTGTGGTCTCGTTGACCCCCCTGGCTACGCCTATGCAACTAAGAAACCGATGCGGGATGTCACCGGTAAAGATCGAATGAAACGAAACAACACCGTCAGCTATAATGTTATGTAAAATCGACATTTTAAGTAAACAAAGCATCCATCAGCGAATGCAGCAACAGAGCAGGGCGAAATCAAAAGCACAAACAAAACGTTAAGAAAGCATTATTCTTGAGCCCTGCAGCACCCATCTACGAGAGGCTGGGAAAAAAGTGGCCACTTGCATTCGAGAAAACTGAAAACTCGTGTTGTCAAGTTTCGAACCAACCGATTGTTCATTTCGCTTTTTTGCTTACAACAGATTGATTTGTCGCACGTGTATGGCGACACCGTGGAACGGCAGCATGGACTACGGCTGCACAAAGACGGAAAGTTAAAATACAGCACCATCAATGGCGAAGTGTTTCCCCCTGATGTCAGTAACGCTCAAGTTCCTGCGTCTGGCGCAAGCTTGGCCCCTGAAGGGTATAGGTTCGTCTTTGGCCATCTGGGTTTTTCTGTGGCCCCAACGTTTCTTCTTTTCGGAACTCTTTGGCTCAGGCAAGTTGCTGTGCGGAAGCAAAAGTGTATCAGAATCTGGTTGCTGCCAAAATCCACAATCGTTTTGCTTTTGTGGCCTGATGTTTTTACTTATTAAAATGTCATTGGAACTCCTACAATTTGGACGATTTCTATAACATCTAAATATACAAGTTTTGCTCCACACTCCTAATCCTTAACTGCGTCATGCCATTGGTTTTTAAAAAATGAACGACTGTCCAGTGTCCATTCCTCGAACCAAAATAGTTTCAGTTGCGAGTTTCTTTTCAGCGTAAAAGTCATTTGCGCTTGAATTTGATAACTTCTACACTACTTCGTTAAATTTCTGAACTAAGCGAATTTTTCCCTGGGGTGTTGTCTGTAGTATCGAAGAAGTGGGGAAATGTAGTGGCGTAGCGAGGCTAAGTGCCGCCAGGGGCCGACCATAAAAACTACCACCCTTTCCACCCCTCCAATCGCTTACGAAGTTTTGGCTGTAGAGGAAGTGTGGGGACTGGGCGACAATTGCCCCCCAACGCCAGTACAGTATGTTAAAAAAGCCTTGATTTCAAGACAAACACTGGGGTACTTTAGCACACTGGATTTGACGCAGACTATTGAATAAACGTATAATCAATTTGCTCACTCCACAGCCACATGTCCTAACTTTTTAGCTGGCATACCAGTCGAGGACTTTTAAACACAAAAACTGAAATAAGTTAGAACTTTAAAAGTTTATCTAAAAATAATGAAGAAGAGTCAGAAATTTTGTAGTACTTTCAAAAACTAATTTTTAATCAAAATTTGCCACCCCACTGAACGTGCCGACCTGGGCCCCCAGGCCTCCCCTTTGCTACGCCACTGGGGAATGCTTTATTGAAAGCAAAAAAGACATCCACATTAAATGACCGAACGAGCGCCTTTCCACTTTCAACAAAGTGTAGGGGGCAGTCACGTGACCAGCTTGGGACACCGGGCAGAAGAAGTTACTGACTGACTGAGGGGGCCCAAATTTTTTAAACTATGTCCAACAATTATTCCAGGGGTCAAAGCCCCCCATGCGCCCCTCCCTACTTACGAGCCTGGTGGGGTCTCCTGTGTTTCTCCCCACGAAATTACTGGTTGCCACTTATGATCATGTACTGTACTATTAAGTTTTGGTTGTTCTTCCCAGGTCCGTTCCTGGTTGATGTGAAAAGTATTCTTATCATTTCAGGGAGCACAATCGTGTTTGTGACGTATTAAAGGAGATGCATCCTTCATGGGACGACGAAAGACTCTTTCAAACAGCCAGATTGATAACAACAGGTTAGTTAGGATGACAGAACAATAAAAAGTTGGCGTAAAATATGCCGTGTGGAAGCTAGTTTGAAGGTTGGTTGCGGCTTGTTGGTGCTGAGAAGCAAATGATTCGTCGTTCAGTTTGATAAAATTCGGTTTTAAACTTACTTTGCGTTCTCCGTAATGATCATAGGTGTAGGAGCAATAGTTTGCAGGTGCGATTGCAAAAATTATTTTTGCCCGAATTTCCCCAAACTTGCCCGAAAAGTTGTTGTGCGACTTTTGCCTACAAATTTTCTCCCACAAAGATCAGGAAGACCTGTTTTGGTGTGACCTCAAGGGCCTTCATTTGTTTTTTTTTGTAGACGCTGGGCGCCAACTTTTGAAGTCAAACAACGTTGGACGCCATTTTTGCACCGATGTTCAGGAAGTTTGCCTAGAAATTTAGGGATTTTGCCCAAATTTTCAGGGATTTTGCCCGGATTTTCGACAAAACAAATCTTTTGGGGGTGAGCTTTCACCCCCTGCACCCCCACCTCCTACACCACTGGTAATGATCATGTGACAAATCAGATGTCGATGCAAAGAAATCATGTAAAATATTTCGACTGAGTCTACACGCGATTGATGAAAATTATTATTTCATATGGTCTCACTGCAAGGTCGCCCACCAGTAGCGCTTTGCATGTCTGAGGCTTTGGCTACGCTCAGGTTTGGTGAAGATTTGACTGGCAAGTGGCAACAGTGCGTGAAAACTCTCGAAACTATGCCCAAAACTAAATTAGCCAAGTTAAATATACTCAACTGTAAGAGGCTTTTCTGGAGGAACTGCTGAGCACTGTTCTAAACGCATGTCGCACTGCGCATTTTGGCTGAGAAAAACACAAGCCGACGTTTTCGATGACTTCCGGACTCGTATTTATACTCATTCTATTTGAATAAGAGCTGATGATGCCTGCATCGTAGGCGAAATATATACTCTGTACGATCTTAAAGTGTCTGATTCTCTGCTTAGAAAGGATTTCTTTCCATAGACAGTATTCACACTCAGTGGTGATATTTCTCGTAAATTGACCCAGTTGCAATCCGCACGAATTCTTGTCTTTCATAAAAAGTTATTTCTTAAAAATTGTGGTTTAGAAAACAAAAAACAATAAAGAAAATTACCAACGTAATGACATTTTCACAAGTTCAAGAAACTGTATTGTTTCACAAAGTGAACTACTCTAGTTTCGTCAGCTCTTTCATGACGGCACGGTATCCTGAAAAATAAAGATGTTGAGAGCGCTGTTCGTAATAACCCACGTTGATCCCAGCCTCCCATAAGAAAAGCAAATTGTCGTCATAATGAGTTATAGCCCGCATTTTGAAATATTTTTGTTGATCTAATGAAGTTTCGTATTTCACGTAGAGGCCATGGAACAGAGTTTTGGCTTCAAGGTGTCTGAAATGGTAAAGCGAATAGTGAACACTTTTGACGCACAACTATACATGGACCATGGTCCAAAGCCCAATTTTATATGCTCTAAGCACCCAATGGGAAACTTTTTGTTGCGATACTGTCAGCAGTAGTCAATATCACCCAAATTGATTTTTTTCTCACGACTTCAAGCATAGGCTTTGTGTCGTAACTAGTAGCAAGTATACTAACAAAGTTGCAGATAACTACAACACGCAAATTCCTTCGGTTTCAGGAGAAATGATAAAAGTTGTGATGGAAGACTACATCCAGCACATGAGCGGTTTTAAATTCAAGCTGTTGTACGAACCGGATCTGATGCACGAAACCGGTTTCTCATATCACAACCAAGTCCACATAGAGTTTCAGCTTCTCTACAGATGGCATGCTCTTGTGCCTGACTACTTAAGAATAAACGGGACTCCGTACAGCATTCCAAACCTTCTTTTCAACCCGAAGCCATTCGTTGATGCTGGGCTGGAGAGCGTCATTAAAAGTTTCACGAAGCAGTTTGCCGGAAAAGTAATGTTTTTATGCTTTTCGCTTTTGCAAACTTTCTATGTGCAGCAAAGGAATAAACACACTTATTTCTCACTCACTTCTTGCTGACTATTTGCAGAAGAAACAGTAATATATTTAATTACTGACAACAAGTAATCAAAGCAAACAGAAAAGCATTGTTTCAGTTTTACCATTTGTTGTTAAAATACAAAAAACAAACATTTTGCTGAAACGCATTATACGACGTTTGCCCAATTTTTCTCATTTGCAGTTTCTTTTACTGCGGTTTCACCGTTTAAGCATTAAAAAGTCAACTGACTTCATTGTAACACATTTATGGAATTCTTCCCAATTATGTTTTAGGTGCGAGAAAACATTTAGCGCATCTTACTTTGCCTCACATTACTGCAAAATCCGACATTGGTTTATTGCGACGCTGTGATGACGGCTATGACAATATTGTCTACTGTCGTGTCACAAGGTAAAACCCACTATCTTGATCTATCTGCGAAGCATCTCAACCGAACGGTAACGATTAGCATGCTTTTTTAAAATTTGATTTTGTGCGACGATAATGGGCGGCAAAGCCAAACTGAATTTTAGCTTCTTGCTGGGGCGGTTGCGGTGAACGCTCTTGCGCAAGGAGCGCTACGGCGAGTCACTCAGTGGTCGTGGGTCGAACACCCAACCATTCAATTGAGAGGCGGACACTTTACAACTGAGCTATCGCTGCCCATGCTGGCCTTGATTCCTAGGTTTTGTCATCGATCCCACTTCGTGACTGAAAATATCGCCGTTAGCCAAAGTCGCACGTCTAATAAAGAAGAACGTCACATGATCTTCGTCTATTTTTAGTCTTAGCTCAGGCAAAATGACTGAAATCTAGGTGTATGTTTTCGCTGTACATGTGCTACACTCACTCCGAAATCCAGTGAACATTAACTTATAGACTTGTTAAAACAACATCAGCCCATGATAATGTCATTCAAGCATTATGTGGTAAATACGACTTATTAACTTAAATATAGTTTATTTAGCCAAAAAATTGTACATTTTCCACAGCAATATCCCAAAGAGAAACCGGTCTTATTTCATCTCCATTCTTTTTGTCAATTTTGCGGTAGGTTCAAGGGGGAAGAAACCAAGGCGAAGACACACTGGCCGTGTTCATACAAGGCATAGAGGACAGCAGGTCAATGAGGATTCAGCCACTCAACAAATACCGAGAAAAGTTCGGAATGGAACCTTTCAAGAGTTTTTCTGAGCTCACAAGTATTTTTACGGTTTTTAATTTAAACATTGATTTCCTGGGTTTTACTGAAGCCGCACACTTGGAACGACCCAAAGTCATTGCGTAGCATTTCTCTTTTTTCTTCTGTTGTTTGTAATAAATATTATTTTTGTGCTTTGCTGACCTCTACTTCCTCAAAGGTTTTTAAATGGGAGAATCTGCGCTGTCGCAACAACACTTACCAACTTTGGTGGAGTTGGGTCGCTGGGAAGAGAAAAATATCTCATCCCCTGCACTCGAATTGTCTTCTGTGTTTTAAATCCTACTGCCTTTTGCAATAAGTATTTTATCTTATACCGGAGGAGCCTGGTGTATTCCACTGCACATGCAGGAGTAAATTTAGAACGTAAGACAAACCCTGGTACGTCAGCAGTTGCGCTTCTGGTGCGATTGAAACCCTGTTGCTGTCGCTGGCCGCTGCATGCCGTGGAATATTTGCTCCCAGGTGATCGAGAAATGGCCAAAGATTTGGAAGAAATGTACGGAGATATTGACGCCGTGGAGTTTGTCGTTGGAATTTTTCTTGAAAGCAATCGCTCCCACGCCATGTTTGCTGAAACAATGGCCGAAATAGGATCGCCTTATTCCCTGAAAGGTAAAGTGCAGATCATACGCAACGCCTGTCAGCAAATTGTGTTTATGGTGCAGTGCCTTGAACGGCACACGGACTCATTACTTTAAGAATGAACGTCAGCTTCACGAGTAAATATATCAAATAACTGTTTTGATAACGGTGTTAACACAGGAGCGGGATTGAGGAACCTGCAGCACACTGACTAATTGCGGCCCGTGTGAACATTTACTATGGCCCGCGACAGAATGTTCGTTTCCCGAGGTTGAACACAACATTGTCAAAATGAAACTTCATGATAAGCGGGTAGTTATACAAAGATACAATAGTTATTTTATTACCTTCTGCGGCACGCCAACGATATTCCACAATTCATGCGGTCCATGACAGAAAAAAGATTCCTGCACCCCCTGGTGCAACAGAAGAGTAACCCTCTGGTGCAACAGAAGAGTAACCACCAGTCTTAACTGCATAACCTAAAAGACCGAACTCAAACTTGAAGAATAAGTATCGAAAATTGCCGGATCGAGTTACCTTTGGTAATATTGTCGACAAGATGCCAACCTCTCTGCTGTTACCGCAAAGCACAGCGTTTGTGTAAAGTGCTTGAACTGATAAACGACCGCAAATGCTTTTACGAACCGGGCCGGCCTCCGTCAGAGGAAACTGCTTTCATGGGGACGATCAATTTCCAGATAGTGAATAGGATAAACGCTGCGATTAACATGGTTGCGGTGCATACGACCCTAGAAAACAAACAGAGCTTGCGCGCCTGTTTCAGAAGCACTGCAACACAATCTCACGCAAAGTTATGTTCGTTGAGGTCATTTTTTACTTGCTCTTTTCCAGCTTCCTTGTGATGTTGCCATGTCTACCAAAGCATTGCCTAGTTCGTGACCTGGGGAATAAATCAAAGTAATTGTTTAAAGCGAAGGACAGGAGTGCAGTGAAAAGCAGGGTGAAAGACAAAAGCAACAGCCCAAAAGACTTTGGTTGGGTTGTGCTGGAAATGTTTTAGCGATGACAAGCGTTATTAGGCTATCGCGCATTGCTGCGATGTAACCGAACGCTTCTAAGCTTTAAATTGATGAACTCCTTAAATCCGGAGATCAAGGCAGAAATTCAAACGCATCTGCAGATTCCGGACGCAATGGCGGAAATTGTTGTTTTTAAACGTCACACACAACTCTGGACTAAAAACAATAATAAATTAATCAGATGTCTGTAGGTGCGCTTCCGAAATTGAAATTGTCGAGTATAAAATTGTTTTTTAAATAAAAATAGCAACTTCTCTTCGCTTCGAACCCTTTGCGAACGGGCAGGACAGTAACCCTAGTGTTCCGAAGTCACTATGCTTAACCGTAGTCTAATATTCCTCGGATTATTATAGCTAGTGTGTCTGTTTGAAGTTACTGCCCTGTAGGGAAATCGTCTTCTTGTCACTCGACACTGCATAGAATGTGAGTTTCGACGCTTACAAGCATGAAGCAACAGTCTATTTTTCGCCATGAACAAAATTAGGTGAAAATTGAAATATTAAATCATGTAAAATTACTGTAAGTTTTACAAACCTGTGCCCTGCGACAACAGTCACGAGTTTCAACAAAATAAGCAGATAAATCAAGTAGTGGAGAATCTGTCTGAGTGTTGGACTTGGCATCACCCTCCAGTTTACAGAGCTTACAAACTTGGAAACTAAAAAATTATTTGTTAACGACAAACACTCGACATCAAAATCTTATTTTGCTAAAAAGATCTTTGCGATACAAAAAGTCTTGAAATGCGAACATTGACCTTTCAGATTGGGTGAACAACACTCGATAGAACAGTAACCATAGCGTTCGAACGCAATAAGACAGTTCATGAATGCTTTGAATAATTGCATTTCAGTGCATTCGTCGTTGCAAAGGATTGCTGGGTAGGGTTCTTTAGCTAAGATCATACTGCTGACATTGAGGATACCCTTCTGCTTAAAAAAGTTTTTAATGAGATATTTTATTTTCAACTTTGCTCCTTCCAATCTCGCTTTGTGATTTGTAACTTACGATCCTATCAGCGTATCCTTAACGACATTTTGTGATTTCTTTCCTTAACACATTTTCATCCTTCAGCATCAGGACTGGCCGAATCAGGCAAACCTTGAACAGAGTGCACAGCACAAGGTACCCAACGCAGTCAGACGCCAAAGCGCTTACTTTTCTGACTGCGACATCACTAGACTAGTTTAAGGTTAATTGTTTCATTTACTAAATGAAACAGCTCTAACGTAGTTTACACGGCGAGCAGCAACAATTTCATTTACCCAATACCAATGAGATTTTGCATTTGCTGATTTTTTTAGCCCATTATCGTTCTTCTTGTTATTAAGTACCTTTGCAGTACTTAATCTGGATGTAGTGTTGTACCAAGTTTTACGAGTTAGCGAACAACTGTGTTAAGAAAGTGTCTGTAATCCTGTGCTCCTACCCCGCAACGCCTTTACAAAGCATTCTGTGTCTGTTATTATCTAATTGCGATATGCAGGCAGTGTGCGCTTGTGCTCTATGGACTTCGTGTCTGGCTTAAACATTAAAATTGAAATTCCAAAATAAGGTAAATGTCTCGATTTCAGGGAAAAACAATTTTGATGTCTTTCACCAAAAAAATACAGCTTCCTTTATATACTTTCCATACTCACTTTACCGTAGCCGCAATCGACAACGCAGTCTCTTTATTTTAAAACGAGAAAGCTTCTGCAGTCGGATTGCACTTCAACATTCTCACATGCAAGCTGAAACAAATCAACTCTAACGGAAACGATTCCATGCTACGTTTGATTATCAAGACTTTCGACTGACAAATTCTTTGCAACGATTCCGATGTTAAAATGGCTGATTTCAGAATTACACATGTTCCATTTCTATGTTCACCACAAAGTTTTCGCCTGATTTACTTCCCTCACAATCAGCAAGAATATAATTAGCCTGCTTGTTTTCACAAACATATTGAATATTCAAAATATTTTCACACGCTTCTCCGGCATATGTACGTTTCCATAAAATCTAGCATTGCAGCAGTATGTTAGTATGTGGTCTTGCAGGTGCATAGCACCTTTCGAATTGCAGCAAACGTTTTTTAGAGTATACGCTGACAACTGCTCAGAAATGACTTTTTTCACTTAATTTATACTTTCAATTTTAAGATGTACAGGGTGACACAAAAAAGCGGTCATCACCTTAAGTTGAATAACTTTTGAAATAATTAATCAATTCTTTTTATTGTTCAGATTTACCAAGTAGAATTAATGTTCTAAGAGTCTACCAAATTTGACCTTTGAGATGCCATTGACTACTGAGCAAAAGATATTTATAGTTGAGGCATATTTTCGGCAGAAGTCTATCCACGCAGCTCAATTGCAATTCAAAGAACGGTTCGTATGTCGTGAATTTCTTTTCCACTCAATGATTTACAGATGGGTCAACAAGTTCAGAACCCCACACCCCCTGAGCACTGTCTGCAAAGGCCATTACACTCTGTGAAGTGCACTGACTGGGTTGCCATCTCCAAACATGGCATCATTGGACCATCGAGGACGGCAACGAGCGGTCTGTGACAATCAACACCGAGCGATATGTCCAGGTGCTTGGCAAGTTCTGGACAGCACTTGGTCGACGGAGAGGGGTCGTCAGGGTCCTCCAGTGGTTCCAGCAAGATGGTGCCACCCCCCACACCTCAAACGAATCATTGGCATG